>ERZ1370068.7106-contig-6044_pt1 | contig 90472 bp, 102 predicted proteins | sample MGYA00561227_ERZ1370068 | MGnify/ENA primary metagenome ERZ1370068 (study PRJEB38410, sample SAMEA6850437) | metagenome | study: Metagenomic assessment of the ecological functions of the soil: analysis of the soil microbiota associated with the... | reverse complement strand
TAAGCGCCACGTAGCCGCCGAGCGTGGTGAAATGGCACCGCCGGCCACATGGCTGGCAGGTGTGGGGCGGTGGGGACGCGCGCGCCGATGCGGCAATCGCCTGCGTTCGGCTGGATGCGCAAGTTGTAATGAGGTGGCGACGGCGGCAGGCGGCCCGTTCTGCGGGCGACCAAGGTCGACCATGCAACCGGCATCCTCCACGACGCGTGCTGGTCCGGACGAGAGAGTCAACCTGGAAGCGTTTGGCGAGTTGGTGGCGCTCGATCCGGCGCTGCCTGGCCAAGGATCCCAACCAGCGCCTCGGACTCGATGCGCACCCTGGCGCTTGAGTTGCGCGAGATCGTTTCGTACAGACGAGTACAACGCGCTCTCTCGTCCTCGACCTGCTCGGGGACCGAGGCAACAGCGACCTGGAGTTTTGCCGCGGCAGTCGGGGCGCCAAGACCGTAAGGCGATCGCGGCCACTGTGCCATTCTCGCGGTCGATGGTTTGGGGCCCCACGCTGGTGCCTCCCGAGCCTCGAAGCGCGGAAGTTCCGCATCGTTGCAGCGCCCGGGAAACGCGGCGCAACCTTTAACGCGTTGCCTTCTCCGGATGTTTCTGGCCATCGCCTTCGCGACGTGATTAATGACTGGATTCAGCGTCTGATGGCCTCGAACCCTGACGCAGCTACAGGCGCCGTCCTCGTCATTGCTCTTCCGGTCGTGCCCTCTGACACCTGCAGCCTGGAGGTATCTCATGTGATAACGTTTTTCCGATGCCGCTCGGATGGAGCCCGGAAGATCATCGCCTCGTTTCCAGCCCGTATTCGTTCGTTCAGCTCGGCCAGGCTTTCGTGGCCGGAGCCAGGTGTGGGAGACGCGATGGGGCATCGACGTTCACTGAGCGGACTCTACAGGCCTGATGTCAGTGCCCGCCACGGGCGGTGAGGTCGAGGACCAGTCCTGTTGCCCGACACGACCAAGGAAAGTGACTTCCACGATCCCAGCCTGCTGCCCACGATCGAGGCTTCGCTGCGGTCCCGCATTCCGGAGGGGATATCGCAGCATCGCCTTGCGGACAGAAGAAGGCCAGAAAGGAGCTGCTCGATGCCGGGCGAAACATGAAGGCCGGTCTACGCCTGGGCCACATCGTACCCGTAACGAACCCAGACGATGGCGCAAGCCCGAATTGGGCGGTGCCTTTCTCGCTCTCAGACTGGCGGTGCATCGACGGGAAAGCCGTTTCTGGATCGATGAGAACGGTCCCGATCCAACGGCGTCCTCGGATGGCGAAAATTCTCTCTGGTTTATCGACACGCTGTCTGGCGCCGACGTGCGCCTTCTATGGGTTTCTCGGGAAGGCCGCGTACTGGAATCGGTGGGCCCGGTGTTTCATCCTTCTTCCTGGGTGAGCCTGTCCCCCGATGGCGAATACAGACTGCGCCGATCAGAAGAATCTGCGCGTGGAGCGTGGGCAGACGTTCTGGGTTCATGACACGCGGCGGAGGGACACACACCCGGCTGACGTTTGATGGCGGGGCGCCAAGCTCAATTCCATTGAGCCCATCCGGCAACTGAGTTGCCTAGCGACGACTGGAATGATCCCCGCTTCGGGGCCGAGTTACATTGTGGCGCGCGAGATGCCCAGGGTGCGGCCGGCCCGACACGAGATTGCCCAAGGCCTTGCGCCGCGCTTCTCTCTCCCCGACGGACGGTACTGCGTAATTTTCGATCTGTGCATTATTGCGAGAGATGGTGTGATTTGGTACGTCGACCTCGAGGCGGGGGATCGTCCTCATCTTTTTCTAAGGAACGCGATGCCAACGGCCGCATCTCACCTGACGGCCAGCCTGCACGGCATAGAATTTCGACTGAGTTCTGGAGAACCCCAGGTATCTCACTGATTCCCTCTGGCATCGGCGCTGGCAAGTCTCTGGAAAGACTGGCGTGACCTCGCGCTGGAATCACTGAGGGATCGCCTCTACTCGCGCAGGGCTCCATCATCATGGAAGCCGAAGTCAGTGCAGGGGCATCTGCCTTGTCGCAGCCTGAGTGTTGTTCTGATGGCTTCGGCTGCCGAGCCCGGGTCTATGACGTTCTACGGATGGCGGTGAGCAGTTTCCTGGCAGGCGTCCCATGGGGGCCGATCAGAGGGAGCGGCACGACGGAACCTGCTGGAATCATCGTGGCCGAGCATTGGGGCCTCGGAGTTTCCGTGAGCCCACTGAGGACGTTACCCTGCGCCGCGAAGTTTGGGCACCAAACGAATGAGGCCGGGCGAGCCGCACGCTGAAATTCGAGGTGGATCGGATCTCGCATTACTGGGTGTGGCTGGCCCGCCGGGGGCCGGCGGGCTGGGCGAGAATCCACCGCGCCCCGCGACCAGAACTCCTGCCGCGCGACGTGGCGCTCTGCGATCCTCCCCGCCTGAGCTGGATACCGGGCGAGCGAGGAGCGCGTGCGGCGCTTCACGCTCGCAGGCCGGCCGCGCTCGCCGCGCAACCATCCCCACATCGTCGCCATCTGCTGGTGACCGTGAGAGATCGGGCGCGCTCGGGCGTGGCGGTGCCGAGCCCGACTCCCCTCCCCACGCCACTACATCTCTGATGGAGCTGGTGAGCGGTGCAAGACCCTGGGCGCCAAGATCCATGCGAGGAGGCAGTCCGATCCTCAAGACTCCGCGCTGCCGGCTTCGGGCAGGCGGCCCGAGGGTGTGGCTGCTGCGCACGCGGCGGGGATCGTCCACCGCGACTTGCAGAAGCCCGGCAACACTGGCGGTGTGTGTCTGAGCGACGGCTACGCCATAAGGCGTTGACTTCGGGCCTGCCAAGCTCACGGAGAGCCGCCAGGCGAACGCTGATCCCGAGTTTCCGCGCAGACGGCCAATCCAGCGGATACGCCGCTCGGCAGAGCGAGCAACAGCCAACCAGCGAGGCACGGCGCTCGGAACCGTGGACTACATGGCGCCGGTAGCGTGCGGGGGCAGTGGTGGGACGTGCGCGCGCCGACGCGTTCTCGTTCGGGCGTATGATCCTCCACGAGGCAGACCTCGCGGCAGGCGCCTGCTCCCCGGCCGACCTGGCGCGTGCGGAGACGATGCAACCGAATCCTCCACGACGCCGGCGTCGATCGAAGCGATCGTAATCCCGAGGTCCCGGCGCGAGCTGCGGCGTGGCCGATCCTGGCGCTGCACATGCTGGCAGCGGACCGCAACCAGCGCCCGCAGTCGATGCGGGACCTGGAAGCCCGAGCTGGTGCTGAGATCGTCGACGAGTACGATCGCGTGCTGGTCGAGCTCTTCTGAGCCATGGCGCGGGCCAACACGAGCCCACGGGCGGGTCCCCCATCGCAGCGGCAAACCGTCGGATAGCCGCCGCGACGCTCAGTCGTCGTTGCCTTGCAGTGGCGTGCCTGGGCTGATCTGGCGCCTCGACGCGCCGCCGTGCTCCAGACCTCACCGAACCCGTGCAACCGTCAGCGAAACCATTGCCGAGTGCGGCAGATGTCCTCGCTCGCGTGCACTCGCCAGGACGGTCGTTATCTGGCCTATGCAAGCGGCCCGGCGGGTCAGGGGACGAGCCTATGGGGCTCGCCAGCTCTGAAAGCGGAGCCGAGACTCAGGAGCCTCCGCCGCCCCAGGGCCCTCGAATCTTGGGTTCGATTTCGCCGCCGTGACGGTTAGCTATCTACTCTTCACCCAGGCTGACTCTGGTGCGTCCGCAACTACAAAGCGCTTCCTATCGGACGTCCTCGACCCTGAGGAGAAGCCGCGCGGGGCGCGTCTTCAACGCGTCGATCACTGCCCCCCGGCGTCGCGCGCGGCGATATGGGGCAGCATCGTAGCCTTCCTCCGCTATGTCCAGACACGTGCACACCAGGACGATCTGGTCGTGGCGTACGACTTTGGCAAAGCGGTCAGGGAGCGGGTCGTAGCAGACTGAGTGAGCGGCCCAATCATCTCGACCGGAAGCCCGCGTGGTCGTCTGACGGGGCCCCGGATCGCGGTCGTCGAATACTGCGCCGCGAGTAACGAAGGGCGAGCAGGGTTGAGCGGCGGTCGTCCTGATGCCCGCGACGCCATCGCCGATCGCTCGGGCCGACAGCCTGAACATCTTCGATCGCGTGGTCGCCGAACGGCCGCGAGATGCTGTGGCCGCGCAAGGAGCCTCCCAAATCGGGGCGCTCACGCCGCAAGCCTGGCTCGTGGAGTACCTTGGAGGCGTCGAACGCGACGTCTCACCAATTGACCCAGCTTGTACGAGACAGTCAGCCTCGGCTGATGGAGGCACCATCGTCGGCGGTGACGCGTCGGAGTTCGCGAATCCTGGTCGCGGACGTTGCTTCGGCCGAGGGCGGGCGCCAGACGCTTCGGCCTCGTCTCCGGACAAGGACGCCCATGCTTGGGCCACTCGCTACGTGACACGACGATCGTCTTCCTGACCGGGCCAGACCAACGAACGTTGAAGCTGAATGGAGCCCGACGGGTCCGGAGAGAGGACCATCCTGTCGGGAGCGCTCTTTGGGTGGATGTTTTCCGCCAACGATCAGGGCGTCGTCTACTCGAAGTACGACCCGAGCGGTGTCGCCCATCTCTTCTCGTGCAATCTTGAGGGCAATGCAGACACGGCAACTTTGAACCTGCCGGGAGGCGAGGTCTTGATGGACCTGTCGCCCGATGGCCGAACGATTCTTTTTCGCCACGCGTCACGGCGCGAGGAGATCTGGATCCAGCCGCTAGGCGTGGAGGGGGACCCTGTGCCTGGCGGCCAATGCCATGACGAACACTGAGGGCTAAGTTGATGCGGGTTTTTCACCCGATGGCAGGCCTCGTCGCCTATCCCGCCTATCGAGTAGCGGCACCGCTCGGAGGATCGGTAGCTGGTCTCCGCCACGGACGGAACGCCGGTCGACACGCTGATGCTGCCATCCGCATCTGGATGGGATCGAAGAGTGGGATCCGGCAGCCGATCGCTCGACGTCATCGATCGTCAGCACGGCGCGCAGAACGCCTATCGTCTTCGTCCCAGGTGCGCAGCCAGAGCTCGTGACCCACTTCACGGAAGGAGCCCCGCTGACCACGAAATGGTCTCCGGACGGGCGATTCCCCTCCCGTCGATGGCGTGCTCGGCTCACGCAAGGCTCCTGCAGCCGACAGACGCACAGGGTGGTCAGCGTCCATTCTTTGAAGGCACTGAGGGCTGGTGTTCGGCATCCGCTGGCTGCCAATCTGGCGGCAAGCGTTGATCCTCTCGGTCAGAGAACCAGCGACGTCGTTCTCGATCAACGATTATCGATGATTCGGCCAGAGCCCGCGATGAACGCGATACCGCTCGGCTGCATCGGAGAGCCGTCGCAAGATGGGAAAGGCTAGCTCCAGTGGCCCGCACGCTGAAGCCCGAGGATCGGATCTCCCACTACCGCGTGGTTGGCCCGCTCGGGGCCGGCGGCATGGGCGAGGTCTACCGCGCCCGCGAACCAGAACCTGCCGCGGCGACGTGGCGCTCAAGATCCTCCCGCCCGACTGCTGGTTCAGAGCGAGTGAGCGCGTGCGGCGCTTCACGCTCGAGGCCGAGTCCGCTTCGTCGCTCAATCACCCCCACTATCGTCACCATCTACGAGATCGGTGAGGACCGGGTGCAAGGCTCCGAGACCGACTCCTCCCCCTTCATTACATCCTCGATGGAGCCGGTGAGCGGCAAGACCTGGCCGCCAAGATCCACGAGGAGAAGGCCGACCTCAAGACCCTGCTCGGCTGGCTGGCGCAGGCGGCCGAGGGCGTGGCCAAGGCGCACGCGGCGGGGATCGTCCCACCGCGACTCTGAAGTCCCGGCAACATCATGGTGACGAGCGACGGCTATGCCAAGGTAAAGCTGACTTCGGGCTCGCGGAAGCTCACTCGAGCATCAGGCCCCCGCCCTCGACCCCGACCTGAGCGTGGCTGCGACCATGACCGCGTGGAGAGCACACCAGCGAAGGCGCAGTGGTCGGCACCGCCGGCTACATGGCGCCCGAACAGGTGCGGGGCAGGTGGTGGACGCGCGCGCGCGCGATGTGTTCGCGTTCTGGCTGCATGCCGTACGAGGCGGCGACGCGGCAGGCGCTCGTTCGCGGCGGACTCAAGGTGGAGACGATGCACCGGATCCTGCACGACGTGCCGGCGCCGATCGAGGAGGTCAACCCGGAGGCGCCGACCGAGCTGCAGGCGACTGATCCGGCGCTGTCTGGCGAAGGACCCAAACCACCGGCTCGACTCGATGCGAACGCTGGCGCTCGATGCTGCGCGAGATCGTCGACGAGTACGACGCGTTGTCGGCCTTGGCAGCTCTGGCAGCGGGGCTTCCCCTGTACCGCTCTTCCACGCGGCGGGGCATGCCCTGTCCGTGATTTTCGCGGCCGTGGTGGCCCTGGCCTTCATCGCTTGGTTGGCGCTGAAGCGCCCGTGGCTCGCGCAACCGACGGGAGCACCCTGACAGGAATGGAAGCAGCTCACGTTCACCGGCGATGTCTCTCCGCCGAGCTTTCGGCGGATGGCAAGACTTATGTCCTACGAGGCAATCGGATCCCAGCATGCGCGCGTCATGGTGCAGGACATCCTCGGAGGCCAGGCCCTCGAGATCTACCGCACGGGTTTTACGTAACGGCCCACCAGTGGACCTCGCGGCGGCAGCGCCGCCTTTGTGTCGGGTTTCTCGCTGGACTCAGTCCGGCAGGACATCGATCATCCCGACGCATGGGAGTGGCAGGGGACCATGATCCCCGCGGTCGGGCTCGTCCGGCTCTCGCCCGACAGCGCGACCTCGGCTTACTGGCGCTCGGGCTTGCCAAGGATCGGCTTCAAGTCGATGGCTGGTGGAGATACGTCCTCGATGCATCTCATTCCCCAGCTGACGTGGATCTGGGATTGCAATGGTCTCGGATGGCAAGAGGCTACTCTGCCTCGATCTCAGGATGAGGCCCATGTTTCCATCTGAGACCTGATCTCGCGCGACGCGTCGACATCAGGACCAGGTCTACGAGGGACAGCCGAACCAGCAACCTGAGGTTCGCTGGGCGCCACGGGCGGATCGGCCCCTCTATTGCATCCGTCGTGTGGGTCAGCGCGGGGAGTTGTTCAAGATCTACCTGAGGCCGGACGGGAGTGCGGCGCAACCGTACGCGAGTCTCAGCCTCGACGCCGGGTCTTCTGGCAAATGGGTTCGGATCTCCGACGATGGCCACCCGGTTGATCTGCATCCGCGGGGCCGCGCACAACAACCTTTGGCTCTGGGAACTCTGGCAGAACGGAACGCGCCGGCCTCTCACCATGGGCACCGCATACCTCCAGAACCCGACGTTGTCCCCAGACGGCAAACGCGTGGCGTTCCTGTCCAACCAGAGTGGCTCGACAACATCCATGTGCTCTCCTTTGGTCGATGGATCGGTCAACCAGATCACGTTCCTGGATGATGATGTTCTCTCGGGTCGCCTGGTCTCCAGACGGGAAAATCTGGCCTTCAGCGCCCTCTGATCGCGACACCTCTGAGGGTCTGGCGCGTCGCCGCCCCGAGGCGGCACACCATCGCCGCTCGACCGTTGTGGGTGCTGGGCGACCGACGCAACCTGACATGGTCACCGGGGAACTCACGTACGGCCTTCCCGGAATCGGAACCCAGGTGGTCGATCTCGTATCCGGAATCTGACGACCGCTCGTTCCCAAAACGATTCGGTGGGTTGGATGTTCGGCCCGGCGTGGTCGCCGGACGGTAGCACGTCGCCGTCATGTGGAATCGCGGGCCGGCTGCCATGCGCGATGGCGGGAGCATGCGCGGGACCTGGATCGTATCGACCGAGGACACGATTCAACGGTTGCTCCTCTCCGACCAGGCGAGCTCCTACTACCACAACGGAACAAAGCGGAGCGCGGACGGAAGCGCGATCTATGTCCTTCCGTATGCGCCACCCTGGCGGGTCGTTCGAGTCGCCTACCCACGCGGCGACATCGACGACGGTTCTGCGCCTCGCCCGTCGAAGAGGATCGGACCTCTTCGGATCTGATCGACATTACGCCCGATCTTCGCCGCGTCGCCTACGCCGAAGGGGAGAGCTAGTGGCGGACGTGGTTACTGAGAACCTCGATCCCGACGTGAAGTGAAGCGGGTCGCTCGGCCGGTCGCTGTCCGAGAACGAGTTCGTCACGAACAACCCGGCTTCGCGAGACGATTTCCGCCCCGCGAGCCGATGATCATCGCCCGGCCGCTGCGCTGGGTCGTCGTTATGACTTCCTACACCAGACCTCTGATCCATCATCGCGTTTGCGACCTTGATGAAGCCGGCGATGTTCGCGCCGTTCGACCAGATTGCCGGGCGTGCCGTACTTCTCGGCGGTCTCCGTAGGCGTTCTTGTGGATGGCGATCATGATCTTGTGCAGACGATCGTCCACCTCTTCGCGCGTCCACGACAGCCGCATGCTGTTCTGCGACATCTCGAGTCCCGAGGTCGCCACGCCGCCGGCGTTGGCCGCCTTGGCCGGGCCGTAGAGGATGCCCGCATCGAGGAATACCTTGGTCGCTTCCAGCGTGCTCGGCATGTTGGCGCCTTCCGCCACGACCGTCGACGCCGTTCTTGACCAGGTTCGCCGCGTCCTCGCGCGTTGATCTCGTTCTGCGTCGCGCTCGGGAACGCGCAATCGCGCCTTGACGTCCCACAGCGGGTTGGAGTCCGACATCGGATTCGAGGGCACGTAGCGTCGCGGTCTTGAAACGCGTCCGCGTACTCCTTGATGCGGCCGCGGCGCACGTTCTTGAGGTCGATCACCCACGCCAGCTTCTCGCGGTCGATGCCCTCCGGGTCGATGGATGCATGCCGTCCGAGTCCGAAAGCGTGATCGGCTTGGCGCCGAGGTCGAGCAGCTTCTCGACCGTGTACTGCGAGACGTTGCCGCTGCCCGACACCAGGCAGACCTTGCCCTCGAGCGTCTGGCCGCGGGTCTTGCAGCATCTCGGCGGCGAAGTAGACGCAGCCGTAGCCGGTGGCTTCCGGACGGATCAGCGAGCCGCCCCAGTTGAGGCCCTTGCCGGTGAGCACGCCGGTGAACTCGTTCGCGCAGCCGCTTGTACTGCCCGAACAGGTAGCCGATCTCGCGGCCGCCGACGCCGATGTCGCCGGCCGGGCACGTCGGTGTCGGGCCGATGTGGCGCCACAGCTCGGTCATGAAGCTCTGGCAGAACCGCATCACCTCGTCGTCGCTCTTGCCCTTGGGATCGAAGTCCGAGCCGCCCTTGCCGCCGCCCATCGGCAGCGTGGTCAGCGAGTTCTTGAACACCTGCTCGAACGCCAGGAACTTGAGGATGCCGAGGTTGACCGAGGGGTGGAACCGCAGGCCGCCCTTGTAGGGGCCGATCGCGCTGTTCATCTCGATCCGGAAGCCGCGGTTGACCTGCACCTCGCCGCGGTCGTCCAGCCACGGCACGCGGAACATGATCACGCGCTCGGGCTCCGACGATCCGCTCGAGGATGCGCGCCGAGCGGTATTCGGGGTGCCGATCGAGCACCGGGACGAGCGAATCCATGACCTCGAGCACGGCCTGGTGGAATCTCGACCTCGCTCGGGTTCTTGGCCTTGACCAGGCTGATGATGAAGTTGATGTACTCCTTGGTGCCTCCAGTCTTGGCCGGAGTGCCCACCATCGTGTTCGTGACGCTCATGTCGTCGACTCCTTTCGCTATTCCAGCACGTGAATGTTCTTCTTCTCGCAGATCCGGTTCAAGTCGCGTGGCCACACCGAGACGCTCACCTCTCCCAGGTGCGCCTTGCGCAGGAGCAACATGACCGTACGCGACTGACCGATTCCTCCACCGACCGAGACGGGGATCTTGTCGTTCAGGATCGCCTGATGATACGGGAGCTTCAGGAAATCGAGCTGGCCGCTGAGCTCGAGCTGACGGCGCAGCGACTCCTTGGTGACGCGGATCCCCATCGAGGACAGCTCGTGCCGCCGCCGGGTGACCGAGTTCCACACCAGGATGTCCCCATTGAGGCCGTGCATCAACCGGCCGTCCTCGGACACCGTGGGGTGACCCAGATCGTCGTAGTCCGCGGCCCGCATCTCGTGCGGATAACCATCCTTCAGCACCGCGCCGATGCCGACGATGAAAATGGCCGGGTGGTGCTGCAGCACCTTTCGTCTCCGCGCCTTGCAGCGGCAGGTCAGGTACATGTCGAGGATCTCTTCGGCGTGCAGGAAGGTGAGCTCGTCAGGGAGATCCGGAACCTGCGTCGTGCGCAGCTTAGGGAACTCCTGCTGGATGTAGGTCTCGGCCCCCTTGATCACGCCCCAGATCGCGCAAACCGTCGCCTTGAGGTCGTCGAGGTGCGCTGCTGCGCGGTGATGACCCTCTCCCAGTCCCACTGGTCCACGTAGGCACTGTGGTCGTGGTCGAGGAAGTGAGTCCTTCCGCACGGCACGCATGTCCGTGCAGATGCCCTCGCCGACCTTGCAATCAGATTGCCGGAGCGCCATTCGCTTCCACTTGGTCGCGGCTTGCACCACCTGCGCGAGGATCGGTTGGTCGAGGCCGAGCCCGCACGGGAACTCGATCGGAGTACGCGAGCCATCGCGATCGAGATAATCATTGACGCCGCTCGCGCGGCTCACGATCAGCGGCACCTCGACATGGAACAGGTTGAGGGCCCGCGCACAGGCCGTCCTCGATGTAGCGCTTGAGCGCATGAATGGCGTGCTGCGTCTCCTTGGGGTCGAGAAGCGACCGGTAATCGGTGGGCAGCGCCTGGTCCACTTCCTCGTAGGTGCCGATCCCCGGGCCCGCGAGGTCTGCAAGTTTGGTCGAGCTCATGAACCCCCTGGGTTGGAAACCCGAGTCCCTCCAGGCCTCGCCGTCCTGCCGGACGGATTCCGCGTGAGAACCGCATGTCCCATGCCGAGGGGGCTCGTGCGTGGTGGCCCGCCCCGGGAAGCAGCGTGAGCATCCCCCATCGCCTCCTGGATGCCGCCATCGCCGTCGAACCACTGGGGTTACAGGTCCCGGTCGGCGTCGCACAGTTTGGCCGGGAATACCCCGGGCAGGCCCGCCGCGAGCCAGCGGCCGTGCATCCGGCAGGCCGCGAGTCGTATTGGTCAGAGCGCCACGACAGGCTGTCATAGACGCACCAACCTCTCCCCATCACCGGCGCGAGCCTGCGATCGGAGAAGCGACTCGAACCCGATGCGCCGATCGATTCATCTCGAGGCTTGAGACCGCCGTGGTGACCTCGCACGGACCCATTTCCGATTCCGGGCTTGGCATTCGTTGGTTCTCATCGGAGAATTGATCAAGTCTCGTCATCGTGTGGTCTCCCGACCGGTCTGTATCGGGCGTCCTCGATCCTTCCACCCTCGCCCGACCGCGTCAGGCAGCGACACATGATTTTCGCGCGCTTCCGCGCCCTCTATCGGCGCCATTTCCGTGATCATCGCCGCGAGCGCATGGTGCTCGCCTCGGTGAGCTTCTTCGCCACCTTCCTCACCTCCCGCCTGCTCGTGATGGGCTTCCGCTCGACCGACCAACCCCTGCGGCTCGTGCTGGCAGGCGTCCACGTCCATCACTATGTCTGGGGCATCTTGCTCCTGCTGGTCGTGGGATACCTGTGGCTGATCCAGGTGGGCACCAGCCGGGAATCGCTCCGCCTCGGTCGCGTCACGGCGGTGCTGTACGGCGCCGGTGCGGCGCTCACCCTCGACGAGTTCGCGCTGTGGCTGCACCTCGAAGACGTCTACTGGGAGCGCACCGGACGCGCAAGCATCGATGTCGTGTTCCTGTTCGGCGCCATGGTCTCGGCCGGCGTCTGGGGTGGGCCGTTCTGGCGGGCCCTGCTGAGGCAGATCGCGCGCTTGTGGCGCCGGGGCGCCGTTGAGACCGCCGAGGCGGCGGCCGCGGCCACCGCCGCCGTCGCCGAAAGCCGCCGCGGCCGTCGCAGCGGCCGAGGACACACCGGCCCTGGACTTCACCAGAACCCGAGCCGCTGCCCGAGCCCGTGCGGACCGTACGATCATCGACCGACATCCGGGTGGAACCCTAGCCCCAGAGTCCAACGACCTCCTCGATTCGTCCGTCGGCGTCGAACTGAAAGACATTCGTCCCGCGGCCTTTCCCGGTGCCGTCGGCGCCGCGCGCGATCCAGTCCGCGAGGACCGTTCCCTGACAGTGGCGAGCCGCGCCAACGCGCTCGAGCCGCGTGCCCGGCATGTGGACGTGCACCGCCGCCAGGTGTGGCTCGAGATCCCCGCGTCCATCGACGTGGCTGTAGCGATCGCGGAACCGCACGCCCTCCGCGGTGATCGTCGCGAGCAGACGTTCACGGCGCGCCGCGTCGGGCTCCGGACCAGGCCGCGAACCATGCGTCCACGGGTGTGGCGGGGTCGGCGAGCAACTCGGTGGCCACGACATTGGAGAACAGCGCCAGCTGGTAGCGCCAGCCCTGCACGTGCATCATCGCGCGCCTCGCGGTCCGCGAGCGCGTGATGGAGGTCGAGTCGGGTGCCGTGGCGCTCCGCGGTCAGGGTGATGGTGACGCGCGAGGCGCCGAGCGGGATGGGTTTCCCGCTCGCGAAGCCGTACGAGAAGACGATGCGACGCGGGGGATCGATCTCGATCACCTCACCTCCCGCTTCCGTTCCCTCGGGATAGCGTATGAAGACCCGACCGCCGGGCCGCGGATCGATGCTCGATCCTGCGCCCCACCACGCGGCCCATCGCTCCGAATCGGTGAAATAGCGGAACACCGTTGCCGGACGCGCCGAGATCAGCATCCATCGCTCCAGGACGTATTCGAGACCGGTCGTGTTCATCGATCGCTCCTTCGGCTGGCGGATCTGCCGCCCCGGCCGTCGCGGACGAGGCCCGCGTCGTGTCTCTTCCAGTTCCGCGCGGATGCTGAGTCGGTAGAGCGCGTCGCTCCATAGCGCCTCGAGCGCATCGGCCACCGCGCCGAGCGACGCGCGTCGCGCCCGATAGAAGCGACACCGTCCCTCGGACCGCACCGCAACGAGCCCCGCGTCGGCTAGCCGGCGCAGGTGCTGGGACACGGCGCCGAAGGTGACGTCACCGAGCGCGCGATGGATGGCCCCCGCCGTCCGCTCCTCATCCCACACCAGCCGCAGGATCTCTCGGCGGCGCGGCGAGGCGACATGGGCGATCGGCGCGGACATGGATATTATTTTAGATAAAACTAAAATATATTCAACCCCGAATCACGGCGAAACCTCTATGCTGCCCCGCGCATTGGGGACTCTGGAGGCCTTGCGTGAATCCCACCCGGCTGTACCTCGCTCGCCATGGCGCGACCTCGCGGACCGCCGAAGACCGCTTCTCCGGCGCGGTGGGCGTGCCGCTCTCCGATGAGGGCCGGCACCAGGCCGGGCGGCTGGCCGAGCGGCTGCGTGCCGTGGGTCTCCAGGCGATCTACGCGAGCCCGCTCGATCGCGCGCTGGAGACGGCGCGCATCGTGGGCCGCGCCGCGGGAATTGATCCGGTCGAGCGCGAAGGATTGCGCGAGATCGCGCACGGTCACTGGGAAGGCCTGCGGCGGGACGAGGTGGAAGCACGCTTTTCCGAAGAGTACGCCGCGTGGGAGGCGGATCCGTTCAGCTTCGCTCCCGAAGGCGGCGAGTCAGGCGTCGCGGTGCTGGCCCGCGCCCTGCCGGTCGTGCGCGAGATCGTCACCCGTCACGCGGGCCAGCGCGTGCTCGTGGTCTCGCACAAGGCCACGATCCGCCTGGTCCTGAGCAGCCTGCTGGATTCGACGCGCGCGGTTACCGCGATCGGCTCGATCAGGCCCCGGCGTGCCTCAACGTGCTGGATTTCAAGGGATCCCGTGCACGCGCGGCTCATGCTGTTCAACGACACCTCGCATTACTCCGATGAGCCGCGCCTGCTGGACCGCCACCTCTCGAAGTGGTGGGATACGCCATCGAGCTCGTGAGGCGCAGAGGCCGGCCTGGTCCGTTGGCCGGCGAACCCCTATCGTGATCCGATGCTCTGACTCCTCGCGCTCGGCCTCCTGCTGACCGTCGCCGCCGTGGCCTTCGTCAAGACGAAGGACCAGGACAATCACTTCTGCATCGACTGTCATCTTCACCAGACCACCTTCCGCACCATGGTGGAGCCGCCGCCGCGCACGCTCGCGGCCGCACATTTCCACGCCCGCCGCCGCGACGGGCACCCCGAGCGCTGCTTCACCTGTCATAGCGGCGAGGGCGTGTGGGGATGGAGCCAGGTGACGCTCCTCTCGGCGTGGGACGCTGCGCGGTGGGTGGCGGGCGATCGGCACGAGCCGACCGCCATGCGCCTGCCGCTCACCAACGACGCGTGCCTCAAGTGTCACGCCGGCGACATTCGCGGGCGGAAGGGCGCCGACGAGTCGTCGAAGTTCCACGAGCTCGCCGACCACCGCACCGTCTCGACGGCGTGCGTGGCCTGCCACCTCGTGCATCGCCCCGGCGCGCCGGCCAAGTCGTTCCTCGACGATCGGGTGGTGCAGGGGCAGTGTCAGCGCTGTCATCGGGATCTCGGCTTCGACTAGCGGTCGGGCGGCGTTTCCTCGTCTCAGCTCATCTGCTAAGGTACCCGCCCTTCCACCTCAACTCAGGAGACATGTCGCATGAACTCTCGTCGGATCTCCGCGGCCATGCTGGTTCTCGTGGCTCTGGTGGCGGGCGCCTCGCGGCTCGGCGCCTATCCCGGAGGGACTCCCGGGTCGTCACCAACGCCACGCCGTTCTGCACCAACTGTCATTCCTCGACCAGCGTCGACCAGCTGCGTGACATGCCCGCCGACGCGGCGGCGGGCATGCTGCCTGATCATCGTCACTACTCCGAGATCATCGGCGGCGAGGAAGACTATGGGAAGCTCAGCGCCGACGATCGGCAGAAGCTCCTGACGGCCATCAAGGCGATGGACGCCAATCTGCAAGGTGGAGCTCTCCGTCTCAGCGACCGCGGTGAAGCCGGGGCGCCGCTCACCGCCACCGTGAAGACGCGCGGCGGCGCGGGCCCGGTGGTCGGGGTGATGCTCACCGACAACGATCAGCGATTCCAGTCGAGCCCGGTCCAGGTCGAGGGGTTCCTCATCACCCAGCCGCCGGCCGTCACCGGACCCGACGGGAAGCCCCAGACCAAGTTTCTCGACGCCCGCGTGGCCGGGCTGAGCAAGAACATCAACTACGTCAACATCCAGGACGTGAAGAGCGATCCCGACGCCGGAACCTACGCGCAGTGCCAGGTGGTGTACTCGCTCAGGGCTCCGGTCGATCCTGGCCAGTACACGATCTCGGCCGCGTTCCTCTACGGCACCGAGAAGGCGTCGCCGCTCGGCCGCGTCGAAGGCGCCCGGCGGCCGGATCATGCCGCTGGGTGGGCAGGGCGCGCACTCCGGCCGCGTGCAGTTCGCTAAGCCGGTGACCGTCACGGTCAAGTAGTCAGGTCGCGTCGGCCCAGGCGGCGTCGGAATCGCGCGGGGCGATTCCGGCGCCGCTCACGCTTTCTGGGTCGGCGGGTAGAGGCGCTCGAATCTCCGCGTCGCCGTGGAGTGGCGCCAGATCGGGATCGCGCCGCGCCCAATCCGACTCGCGGAAGCCGGCGGTCCATGCCTTCCTGAGCGCGTCGAGGCCATCGGCCTTCTTGTCCATCTGGCAGAAGATGCAGGCCACGTTGTAGAGCACCGTGGCTTCGTTTGGACGCAGCGCGATCGCCAGGCTGCACTCGCGTGTGGCGTCCTCGTTGCGTCCCATCGCGACGTAGTCGCTGGCCAGCAGCGTGCGCGCGCGCGCGTCCTCGGGAACCGGCTTGAGATGCGTTTCCAGTGCGACCATGCGCCGCTGACGGATGTTCCGCAGCGCCTCCTCCTTGCCGAGCGACCCGAGCGCGTTCATGATCGGCACGTAGACGTTGTAGTCGTCGCCACTCGCCCCGATCGCCTCCTCGGCGATGTCCGCCACCTCCTGGTAGCGACCCGAGGCGAACATGGCCCGGCACAGCAGGTAGTAGGCGCCGTCGCAGTCGCGCTTGCGCTCGATCGCCTGCTTGGCCGCCTGCACCGCGTCCTCGTACTGGTTGCCGGCGTAGAGCACCCAGGCGTTGGCGATGTGCACCTCGGGCAGATCGGGTTTGAGCGCCACCGCGCGCTGCGAGGCAGCCATGGCGCGGCCGATCCAGGTGGAGTCGCGCTGGAAGTTGTAGTGGTACTCGGCGCACACCTTGGCGATCGCGGCGTGCGCGAGCGCGAAGGAAGGATCCATCGAGACCGCGCTGTCGAACATCTGCAGCGCGAACTCGAGATCCTGGCGGGTGAGACGGCGCGCGTAGCTCTTGCCGCGCAGATAGAGATCGTAGGCCTGGAGGTTGTCGGTGGGCTTGGCGGCGAGCGCCTCCTGCTCCTGGGGCGAGAGCGTGATCCGCAGCGCCTCGGCGATCTTGCGCGCGATCTCGTCCTGCACCTCGAAGACGTCCTGCATCTCGCGGTCGTAGCGCTCCGACCACAGCGGGAAATCCGTGTGCGTGTCCACCAGCTGCGCGTTGATCCGGAGCCGCGTCCCGGAGCGCCGCAAGCTTCCGCCCAGCACATAGGCGGTGTTGAGCTCGCGGCCGATTTGCGCCGGGGTGACCGACTTGTCGCGGTAGGCGAGCACCGTGGGCCGGGAGAAGATGTTCAAGCCGCGGATCTTCGATAGCTCGGTGATGATGTCCTCGGTGATGCCATCGCGCAGGTACTCGTCGTCTTTGACCCCGCTCAGGTTCTCGAAATAGAGCACCGCCACCGATCGAGTCGCGGTCCGCGCCGCGCCTCTCGATTCCTCGGACTCGGCCGCGCGCTTGTGGCCCGAGTCCAGGTCGCGCTTGAGGCGCAAGAGATCGGTCTTGAGATCCGTCGCGGTCTGGTAGCGGAGATTCCGATCCTTCTCCAGGGCCTTGCCGAGGATGCGCCCCAGCTCGGGCGGGACACCGGGATTGGCCTGGAGCACCGGGGTCGGATCGCGGTTCAGAATCGCCTCGAAGACCACCGCCGAGGTCTCACCCTGGAAGGGCAGCGTGCCGGTCGCCATCTGGTACACCACGGTGCCGAGCGAGAACAGATCGGTGCGGGCGTCGGTGAGCTGCCCGCGCGCCTGCTCCGGCGACATGTACGAGACGGTGCCGACCGCGGTCCCAGGCATGGTCAGCTCGTCGCGTGCCACCATGGTATCGAGCTGCGAGGCCATCGCGTCGCCGGCGCGGCGCGCCGCGTCAATCTTGGCCAGCCCGAAGTCGAGGATCTTCACCTGCCCGCGCGCGTTGAGGAACAGGTTCGCCGGTTTGATGTCCCGGTGCACGATCCCTTGGCGTGCGCCGACTCCAGCGCGTCGGCAATCTGGATGGCGACGTCGAGGATCTGGGCGATCTCGAACGGGTGGCGGCCGATGCGCTGCGCCAGGGTCTGCCCTTCCAGCAGCTCCATGACGATGAAGCTGCTGACCCTCGTGCTGTTCGATGGCGTAGACGGTGCAGATGCTCGGATGATTGAGCGCGGATGCAGCGCGCGCCTCGCGCTGGAACCGCTCGAGGCTGCCGGCGTCCTGTTGTGTCTCGGGTGGCAGGAACTTGAGCGCCACCTTGCGCCCGAGCTTCGAATCCTCTGCCTCGTAGACGACGCCCATGCCGCCGCTGCCGAGCTTCCGCAGCACGTTGTAGTGCGAGACGTTCCTTCCCAGAAGGGTTTCCAAGGCCTACTCCTTCGATGCGCCCGCCGGAAACTGTCGATCCGGTTGCGAAACACCATGCAGCGGGGCCAGGCCATGCGCGATCGGCCTGCCGAGGAGGGTCTGCACGGATGGAGGGAAAAGGAGCCTAGAGGACGACGGCGATCGGGTCAAACCAATCCCGACGACGCCCGAGGATGCGCTCTGCAGAGCGCGAGGAGGAATCCATCGTCCCGGAGCCCCTGTCGGAACTCCGGGACTTGGGAATGGTACCGGGACGTGCCTAACGCTCGGTTACGGATCCTCGGATGAGCCTGCTCGTCCGTTCTTCTTGCCGCGGCCCTTGCGATCCGCCTGATCACCGCGGTCCGCGCGTGCTGGTGGTTGCCGTCCCACGTCTCCGCGCTGCGCCCGTGCCGGAGGTGGACCTTGCGCCGGCGGCGCCTGACGCCCACGCGTCCACTGCTCGCGGAAGCGCGCGCGCTGCTCCGCCTGGCGCTGCTCGAACGCCTGACGCTGCGCCTGACGGTCCACCTGCCGCTGCGCGGGCAGAACGCCGCGCGGGGCGGGTGCGGGGCCGGTTCATGCGGCGCTCGATCGTGCGCGAGAGCGGCATGGAGCCCGGCTCTCGTCTCACCTGCGGGCGGAAGAATGCGACTGCGCCGTCCGTGGCGACGTGGCCACGCTGCGGCGCTACCGCATCGACGATCCTGAGACGCGGCACGCGCCGTCCGGTCTGGCGCTCGAAGGCGGCCAGTGAAACGCCTTCGTCGACCGGACGCCCTGAGCGCACCGCGAACCGCGTCGCGTCCCGTGTGCGGGAGAGCAAGGTGACGTTGCGGCTAACCGGCGCGAGCCTGAGCCCGGACTCGGTCATGTACCGGCGCTCCACGAAGGACCAGCGCTGCGCCGGGACGGAGACGGATTCGAACCGCAGGCCCGACCACGCACTCCACGTGGCGGTGGGAGGCAACGGCGCCCAGCCCACCCAATCGGGGTTCTCACGCCACGCCACCCAAGCCGGCGCCCACTCGGTTCCAGGCATCCACATCCATCCGTAGACGGGATCCTCGAACCATCGACCGTAGTGGTACGTGGCCCATCCCCACGGCTCCTCCGACACCCAGGCCCAACCGAAATCGGTATAGACCCAGTAGCCGTCGGAGTAGGGACGCCAGACCACTGGGACCATGTCGGGAGCCCAGCACCACCCGTAAGGCGCCGTGTCCACCCAGCGCCCGTACGGAGCGAGATTGTCGTAGAACACGCTGACGCTCACGACCGTGGTCGGACCGAACACCGCCGCTTCCGCCTCGCGCTCGAACCCTGGACCAACGCATCCGCTGGCCGCCAACCACGAAGCCGCGAATGCCGCGATGATCGACCGTCTCATTCGTCGCTCCTCCACCACGGCCACACCGACGCGCTATCTCGCGCGCACGAGGGAACGGCCCACACGGGGTCGAAGCAGGTTGCGTGCCTTGCTGCGGTCTGCCTTCGATCAGCGTTCTAATCCGCTGGCGGGCCGATTCGTGACATACGCGGGGCAATGACTGAACCACGTCGAAGCCGGCCCTTTCATTCGCTTCCGCCTCTTACAAAGCCGGACGACAGTCCGTGATGGGATCCCCACCCGAGCCCGCGAGGGATGGCGCCGTTGGCCGCGAGGCTCATCGTCGGCTGCGCGAGGACCACGAAACGGTTCGGCGCCGGGCCGACGTAGTGGAACGGATAGCAGGTCACGAGGGTCAGCCCGACACGGCGATCGGGTCGCAGCAAGTCGCCGCGCGTGGGACTCACGATCAGGACCGAGTCCACTTCGTAGGTGAAGGCGCCATCCGGGGTGGTGAGCCTTACGGTGTCGCCGGGCGCGATACCGTGGAGCTTGCGGAAATACGTGTCGCGATGTCCGGCCAACCCGACATTGCCGCGCTCGCCGGAAATGGGGTGCCTGGCACGTGACCGACGCCACGCCGCAGCGCGGTGCCGCCGATCCCCTCGAGCACGTACACGGAGAGCTTGAGTCGCGGCACCTCCAGGCGTCCGATCAGCCCGCTGGTCGCCGCCTCGCGCCGCGTCGCGGCCGCGACTTGGAGCAGCTCCTCACCTTTCGATTTCCCATCGAGCGAGCCGAACCGCCTCGCCAGCCACGTCTGGGACAGGCCGCCGTCGATCGCCGCGGCCACCCAGACCGCGAGCAACAGCACGCCCAGAAGTGTCAGGGCTCGGCCGAATCCGGTTCGAAGCTGGTCTCGCATCTGGGGACGACGAGAGGCGAGCACCCGGTCGACCCGGGTGCCCGCCACACGGGCTGAGGCGCTGCGGCGACGCCGAGGAGATCCACATCCCGGCGATGAGCGTCAGCATGCCGCTCATCGCGATCAGTGGCAGCGGGCTCGCGGTGCGCGGCATCTTGTTGTCGGTCGTGGTCGACGTGCTGGTGGTCGTGCTCTGATCCGTGGTGCTCTGCGTCTCGGTCGAGGGCTGAGTCGTCGTCGGGGTGCTGTTCGACGGCGTGGTCATGTTCTGGTCCGTGGTGTTCGTGGTGTTCGTGGTGCCTGTCGAATACTGCGCCGCCGCCGGTCCTGTCAGCGCGACCAGGGCGACGACGACCGACGAATAGACGAGAAAGCGCTTCATGGGCTGGTCCTCCCGTTTGCAGCAAGTGGAGTGGTCTCGTACCTGCGGTCAAGGCAAGGCAAGTGCCAGCCAGATCGCTCGAGCGGCCGGGGGTCGAGCGGCGCGCGCTTCAACGAGATTGGTCCGACCGCTCGGGTACTTTCGGACCCGGTGGAACACCCAAGGCGCGTCCCCAGGTTGTAGAAGCTGCGCGCGCGCGCCTGCGAAATCGACAATGGCTGGCCGGGATCCTCGGGCTCGATGGCCCGCTCGATGCCAGGACGGCGGTGGCAGCCACGAAGCCGAGGCGTTAACATCCGGCGTCTCGCGCCCGCTGCTGCCACCCTCGCGGAGGAAACGGTGACCGCCCTCGCCCAGCTCAAGGCCCGCCTTCTCGAAGTCGACGACCTCCAACACGCCGCCGACCTGCTGCGCTGGGACCAGACGACGTACATGCCGCCGGGAGGCGCGAGCGCTCGCGGCCGCCAGCTCGCCACCCTGACCCGGTTGGCGCACGAGCGGTTCACCGATGCGGAGATCGGTCGCAGACTGGAAGCCGCCGAGCGCGAGACCGCCGGCCTTCCGCCGGATTCCGACGAGGCCTCACTGGTGCGGGTCACGCGCCGGCTCTGGGATCAGTCGGTTCGTATTCCCACGTCGCTCGTGTCGGAGTTCCAGGAGCACATCGCGCACACCTATCAGGCCTGGACGGTGGCGCGGCCCGCCAATGACTTCGCCACCCTGCGGCCGCTGCTCGAGCGCTCGCTCGAGCTGTCGCGGCGCATGGCCGAATGTTTCCCCGGTTACGACCACATCGCCGATCCTCTGATCGATTTCTCCGACTACGGCATGAAGGCCGCGTCGGTGCGGGCGCTGTTCTCGGAGCTGCGTGCGGCGCTGGTGCCGATCGTCCGCGCCGTGGCGTCGCGCGCCCCCGCCGACGACTCCTGCCTGCGCCATGCGGTTCCCGAGTCGCAACAGCTCGGCTTCGGCCTCGAGGTGATCCGGCGTTTCGGTTACGACTTCGAGCGCGGCCGCCAGGACAAGACGCCGCATCCTTACATGACGAAGTTCTCGCTCGGCGACGTGCGCATCACGACCCGGGTCAACGACCACGATCTCGCCGACGCCCTGTTCTCGACGCTCCACGAGTGCGGCCACGCCCTGTACGAGCAGGGCATCGACTCGGGCTACGAGGGGACGGCGCTCGCCAACGGCACGTCGAGCGGCGTGCACGAGAGCCAGTCACGCCTGTGGGAGAACCTGGTCGGTCGCAGCCGCGCCTTCTGGGAGTACTTCTATCCGGCGCTCCAGCGCGCCATGCCCGGGCCGCTGGAGGGCGTGACGCTCGAGACGTTCTATCGCGCCATCAACAAGGTGTCGCGCTCACTGATCCGCGTGGACGCGGATGAGGTTACCTACAACCTGCACGTCATGCTGCGGTTCGAGCTCGAGCTCGATCTGCTCGAAGGTCGTCTGGCGATCCGCGACCTGCCACGGGTGTGGCGCGAGCGCTTCGAGGCGGATTTCGGGATCCCCGTGCCCGACGATCGCAACGGTTGCCTGCAGGACGTCCACTGGTTCGCGGGCGCGATCGGCGGGGCCTTCCAGGGCTACACCATCGGCAACATCCTCTCTGCACAGTTCTTCGATGTGGCGCTCGCGGCGCGGCCATCCGTCGTCGCGGACATGCGGCGCGGCGAGTTCGGCGAGCTCCATCGCTGGCTCACCGACCAGGTGTATCGCCACGGCGCCAAGTTCACCGCCGACGAGCTGGTCCGGCGCGTCACCGGTCGCGGACTCGAGATCGGCCCTTACGTCGACTACCTGTGGGGCAAGTACCAGCCGCTCTACGGGCTCCGCGAGGACGAGCGCAACCCCGTCGCCGTGGGCTAGGCAGTCCCTGGAGCCGCGAGCGCGGCCCAGGCGCTCAGGGGCGGTGGATCGCGTAACGCTCCGGGTCGTGGCGAAACGCCACGAAGGTGGAGTCGTCGTCGAAGAAGTAAGGACTCTCGCGCATGCTGAAGCGCGGCGAGAAGCGGTCGGGGATGAACCGCACGCCGCTCACCGGATCCCGCAGGATGCCGCACCAGCGCGCGGGATTTCTGCGGAAGCGCTCCAGGGTCGCGGCGTCGGCGAAGCGGTAGATCTCGCCGTTCACTCGCGATTGGAGCCGCGGGTCGAGCGAGCCGATGCGCGTGGGATCCACCGGATCGAAGAGCACACGGCTCATGTGCTCGAGCAGGAAGTCGGCCGCCGGAACCGGGACCGCGGGCGCGCAGCCTGGGCTCCTCACACGAAGCCGCTCGGTCCCGCGCTGGGGATCGGCGCGTGCGCGGCCCTCGAGGCGGCGAACCCGGGCGTCGCCACCAGCACCAGCCACAGAACCGCCCAGGAGCTCGCTCGTCGCATGGGCGGGAATGCTACCAGACCGCGTGAGGCTCGCGGCCTAGGAACTGCGATCCGCCGAGAGACCGGCGAATCCGGCGACGATCGCGGTGATGTTGTCGCGGCCGCCGCGCTCCAGGGCGAGATCGATCAAGGCACGGCAGGCCGACTCGCCGTCGGGATGGCGGGCGAGCACCGCGGCGAGATCCGCTTCCTTCGCCATGTCGGTGAGCCCGTCGGAGCAGATCAACAGCCGATCGCCTGGGGCGGCCCGCACATGGCGATAGTCGGCTTCGGGCGGCTCCTCGTGGCTCCCGACCGCGCGTGTCAACACGTGGTGCAGGCGATGCGAGGCGACTTCCTCCTGCGGGATCATGCCGAGGTCCGCGTATTCCTGCGCGAGCGTGTGATCGCGGGTGAGCTGGCTGAGTTCGCTATCGCGCAGCAGGTACGCCTTGGAATCGCCCACGTGCATCATGAACAGGTCGAGGCCCACGGCGTACACGCTGGTCCAGGTGGTGCCCATGCCGGCGGTGCTGGGATCGGCGGCCGCGCGCTCGCGGATCGCCGCCTGCATGCCCACCAGATACTCCGTGGCCCGCTCGTACATGGCCTGGAGCTCGCCTTCGCGGGTCTCGGGATCGTCGAGCTTGAGCGCCCAGTGCGGCGAGCGCCGCACCATCTCGAGCGTGTTGGCGACCGCGGTCTGGCTCGCGACGTCGCCCGCTTCGTGTCCCCCGAGTCCGTCCGCGACCACGAGCAGGTAGCCGATCTGCTCGACGCGCTCGACCGGCTGGCCCAGCGGCAGGCTGCTGGTGATCCGCTCCATGAAGCGCCCGGAGCTTGAAGATCGCGAACGCGTCTTCGTTCGTGTCGCGGACTTTGCCGCGGTCCGAGAGGCCCGCCACGTCGATCCGCACCCGGGTGGCGGGGATCGGCGCCACACGGGGTGTGCCCGCGGTGCTGGGGGATCGAATGGATTCGACATCGCGCGCCTCCTCACCCACCGTGGGTGGGCGGATCTCCGGGTCCGCTCGGCTCGACCAACACGCCGCGGCGCCGCTTCACGGCCCGAAGCGCCGGGGATGCTACCACGCGCGCTCCAGCTCGCGCACCACCTCGCCCAGATGTCCGACTGCGGCGCGGAGCTGATCGTCGCTCAGGTACGGCGCCGGGCCGAGTCGCAGCACGTCGCCGCGGTGGTCGGTCTTCACTCGCGCGCGTCCAGTCGCGCCGCGAGCTCGCCCGCCTGACGGCTCTGGAGCGCGAGGAAGCCGCCCACGCCGGCGAGCGGCGTGGCGCGATCACGCGTGATCACGCGCGCGTCCAGGTCGAGTCGATCGAATTCCGAGGCGAGCAGCCCCACCTGGTGTTGACTCACCTCGTGCAACCGCTCCGGCGTCAACCCGTGGGACTCGAAGAAGTCGAGCACGCGCGCCGCCCGATAGTGGCTGGTGGGATCGTAGGTGGCGCCGGCCCAGCGCGCGGCTCCGGCGCGCATACGAAACCGATCCCGCGCCCCGCGCGGTAGAGCGCGTCGAACTCGCTGAACCAGCCGGTGATCACCGGACGGTAGTGGTCGCGTTCCGGGGCACCCGCAGAAAGGCGTTGCCCTCCCCGAGCTGGCAGTACTTGTACCCCCGCCGACCACGAACGCTTCGGCCAGGCCGTCGCGCTCGAGCGCGCACGGCACGACGTCGAGCTGGTGATAAGCGTCCACCAGCAGCTCGGCTCCCACGCGGCGGCATGCCGCGAGCGTGGCCGCGAGTCCGGGCACGATGTGTGCGCTCTCGAACAACACGGAAGACACCAGCACCGCCGCGGTGCGCGCGTCCACCTGGGCGGCCAGCCGCTCGGCGAGCGTCGCCGCCGGATGCGCGGCGATCCGCACCACCTCGAGCGGCCGCTCCTCGGACAGCCGATCGAGCTGCCGTCGCAGCGTGTGGAACTCGCCGTCCGTGCTCACCAGCCGCGGGCGCTCCCGGAGCGGCAACGCGGAGAGGAAGCGGATCACCAGCTCGTGGGTGTTCACGCCGAGCGCGATCGCGCCCGTGGAGTCCCCGAGCAGCCGCGCGTATCCGCGCCGCACGCGATCCGCCTTGAGCATGGCTCGCTCCCACTTGTCGTCGACGTCGCGGGCGGCGTCGTCCCAGGCCTCGATCGGTCCCTCGCGCGCGACGTCGGGCCACGCCTGGTGTGAATGTCCGGTGAGGAGCAGCCGCTCGGCGACGTGGAAGCGCGAATAGTGGGGCGCGAGCTCTTCGGCGATGCTGCGGCCGAGCGCCGCTGGACCGCGGTTGGACGCGGCGCTCATCGCGTCACAGCTCGGACCGGATCGCCCACAGGTCCGGGAACATCGGCTGGTTGAGCGTCGTCATCAGGTACGCGGCCCCGGAGGAGCCTCCGGTGCCGGTCTTGGCGCCGATGGTGCGCTCCACCATCTTCACGTGGCGGTATCGCCACTCCATGAGCCCCTCGTCGAGATCCACCAGGCGCTCGCACAGCGCGGCGCCGGTCGGATCCTTGCGATAGAGGTCGATCAGCAGCGGGTGCAACGCCGGCGTCTCTGGGACCGGCATCGTGACGTCGCGCTCGAGCGCCTCGCGCGGCACCTCGTAGCCGGACGCCACGAGAAAGCGCAGGAACGCGTCCCACAGCGTGGGTGCCTCGAGCCTCCGCTCGAGCCGCTGGCGCCCCGCGCTCCCGGGCGGATAGCGATCGAGCGCGCGACGGTTCTTGGCGCCGAGCGTGAATCCGATCTCCCGGAACTGGAAGCGACTGGAACCCGCTTCCTGACTCGAGCCGCGCGCGGAAGCTCAGGAAGTCGAGCGGGGTCATGGTCTCGAGCACGTCGATCTGCGCCACCACCACCTTGAGGATGGTGAGGACGCGCTTGAGGGTCGCCAGCGCCCGCGGCGCATCGCGATTCTCGAGTTGCCCTTCGAGGAAATCCAGCTCGTGGAGGATCTCCTTGAACCACAGCTCGTACACCTGGTGGATGACGATGAACAGCGTCTCGTCGTGCTCGGGGCCTTCCGAGAGCGGCTGCTGGAGCGCCAGCAGCTCGTCGAGACCTGAGGTAACTGCCATAGGTCACCGGCATCGGATCTCCTGGCGCTGCGCGAATGGCTCGAGGAAGCAAAGCCGTGCCAGGATAACCGCTCCCGCGGGATCTCGTCAGCCCGGGGCCGCGGGTCTCAGGAGGTGGCCATCCGCTCCCGCTCGACACGTGATCGCGACGCCATCGCGAACACCTCTTCGAGCCGCTCCGGGCTCACCGGCTTCACCAGGTGCGCCGCGAATCCCAAACTGGCGGTGCGGTCGCGGTCGTCCTGCTGGCCATAGCCGGTCAGGGCGACCAGCAGGATCTGCTGCGTGCGCACGTCCTGTCGCAGCCGTCGCGAGACCTCGAAGCCGTCGAACCCCGGCAGTCCCAGATCCACCAGCGCGACGTCCGGGCGCACCTGCAGCGCCACCTCGACCGCCTCGGGCCCCGAGGCCGCCTCGTGCACGTGGTGTCCGTCGAGCTGCAGGTAGGTGCGCAGCATCACACGCGCGTCCTCGTTGTCGTCGACGACCAGCACGTTCAGCGGAGCGCTGCGCCGACCGGCGGCCGAGTTCTCCGGCGGGTGCGGCCGCGCATTGCCCTGAGCAGCGGCAGCTCGATCAGGAACGTGCTGCCCTTCGCCGGCTCCCTCGCTGAAGGCCCGCACCGCTCCCGCCCTGCAGCTCGATGAGCCGGCGCACCAGCGTCAGGCCGAGACCGAGGCCCCCGCGAGCGCGATCCAGCGCTTGCTCGCCCTGGACGAAGACGTCCGAACAGGCTCCCGAGCAGCTCGGGGGCGATACCGATGCCGTCGTCCATCACCTTCACGTCGTGCGCAGCGTCTCGTCGAGCTCGACCTCGACCGCGATTCGGCCGCCGTGGTCGGTGTACTTGATGGCGTTCACGATCAAGATTGGTAAGCACCTGGTGCATGCGTCCCGCGTCGGCCTCCACCAGCGCCGCGGGACCGGTGACGCTCACGCGGTGGTGCTCGAGCTGTCCCGAGGCGCGCAGCGAATCGAGCGCCTGCTCGGCCAGCTCGCGCGAGGTCGAGCGGCACGCGCTGGAGCGAGATGTGCCCGATCGTGATGCGCGATACGTCGAGCAGGTCGTCCACGATCCGGGCGAGATGCGTGGTTTGACGCGATCACCACCTGGCTGGCACGGATCGCCCGTTCGTCCACCGGCGCCGATCATCTCGAGCAACCGCGCGGCCGAGGAAATCGCGCCGAGCGGAGTTGCGCAGCTCGTGCGACAGCATCGCCAGGGAACTCGTCCTGCGCCGGTCGCGCTCCTGCACGCTCGCGATAGAGCCGGCGATTGTCGAGCGCCACCGCGGCGCCCGCCCTGCGATCAAGCCGACCATCAGATCGCGCTCCTCGGGGCGGTATCCAGGAACCTCGCCGTGCCGCGTTCACGCCGAGCACCGCGTACGTGCGGCCGGGCACCGCGATCGGCAGCACCAGTCGCGCGGCCGCCCCGCGGGTCGCGATCGAACGTCACGGTCGTCGTGGTCTCGGATCGAGCGGGACACCGCATGGCCAGCGGCCCGGTCGGCATCGCCACCTCGTGGACCTCCGCCGCGCTCCGTCGAGCTGGCGCCACACGACCGCATCGGCCGTTCCCAGCCGTCGGCGAACTGCAGTCCGGCCTCGTCGGCGAACGCCGGCACCAGGATGCGCAGCAGCTCGTCCTCGAACGGCGTGCCGTCGAGCGAACGCATCAGACGTCCGCCTTGGCCTCGATCAACAAGCCGGAGCCTCCGGCTCTGCTCCTCGGCCGCGGCGCGCGCCGCCTGCTCGCGCAGGAAGGCGACGCGCTGCTCGGCCTCCTCGCGAATGCGCTCCTGGGCACGCGCCAGCTGCACGAACACCTGGACCTTGGTGCGCAGCACCTCGGGCAGGAACGGGACAGGTCAGGTAGTCCACCGCGCCGAGCGCGTAGCCGCGCGAGCGTTCTGCATCTCGTCGTGGTCGGCCGTCAGGAAGATGATCGGCGTGGTGACGTTGCGCGGACGACTTGGCGGATCAGTCGCCGCGGTCTCGAACCCGTCCATGTCGGGCATGTTGACGTCGAGCAACACGACCGCGACCTCGTTGCTCATCAGGAACTTCAGCGCATCGCGGCCCGAGCGACACCGAGACGATGTTCTCTCCGAGCTCGGCAAGCGCGACCTCGATCGGTGAGGCCTCTGCGGAGTCGAGGTCGTCGACGACCAGGATGTTCAGCGGATGACTCATCAGCGCACCAGCCATCCCCGCATCATGCCCAGCAGCTCGTCGGGATCGACCGGCTTCGACAGATAGTCCCAGGCCCCGGCCTCGATGCACGCTCTCGCGGTCGCCCTTCATCGCCTTGGCGGTGACGGCGATGATCGGCAGATCGCGGAAGCGCGCAGTCCGGCGGATCTCGCGCGTCGGTGTCGAGACCGTCCATCTCCGGCATCATCACGTCCATGAGCACGATGTCGATGTCCGGCGTGCCTCGAGCTTGGCGATCGCGTCGCGTCCGGTCTCGGCGGACACCGGCACCATGCCGTGCTGCTCGAGCACGCTCGGTGAGGGCGAAGATGTTGCGGATGTCGTCGTCGACGATCAGCACCTTCCGGCCGATCGAGCTTGGTGTCGCCGTCGTGCAGCTCGCCAGATCCGTCGCCGCTGCGGCCTCGGTCAGCTCCTCCGGCTTCAGGTGGAGGTAGAGCGCCGCCACGTCCAGCAGGCGGCTCGAGCTCTGGACCTCCCGCACCCGGCCGACGTGGGCGAGACGCTTGAGCGCGGCGTGCTCGGGCGCCGACAGCGTGCCGCACCGGGTGGATCAGCAGCGGCGTGTTCGGCGATGCCTCCATCTCCTCGGAGCTTCTGACCCATTCGGTTCAGGGGTCCGTCGCGGCAGCAGCGGGTCGAGCACGATGCAGGTCCGGCATGGCCTCGGTCGATCTGGCTCGAGCGCCTCGGCACCGCTGTCCGCTTCGCGCACCCGCAGCGCCGCTGGCACTCAGCAGCTCGCGCAGCTGCTCCCGCAGCTCGGGCTCTGACTCGACCACCATGCACGTCGCGTTCCCGCGTTTCGAGCGATCTGCTCCAGCGAGCCGCAGCACCTGCGTCACGTCAGCAGCCCTTCGCGACTGCATCGGCTTGATGCGCCACCCCCGATCGGCGCCGGAGCGCAATCCGCGCTCGCGATCCTCGTCGGTGGTGATCACGTACACCGGCACGTGCCGCGTGCGGGGATCGTGCTTGAGGCGCTCGAGCACGCGCCAGCCGCTGATGTCGGGGAGCGAGATATCGAGTGTAATGGCGCTCGGCTGGTACTGCGTCGGTGAGGCTCAGCGCCGCGGCCCCGAAGCCGGTAATGACCGCCTTGAACCCGTGGTCATGCGCGGCGTCGGCGATCATGCGCGCGAACGCCAGATCGTTCTCGACCACCAGCAGCACGCGGTCGCCCGGGCTGATCGTCGTGGCGGTCGTCACCTGCCTCGTCGACGACGAATGGGGGCTCCGACGGCCAGCACCGGCGATCGCCTCGAGCAGCAGGCCGCCGCGATCGCCATCGATACGACCGTGGTGGCGGACGCTTGACCTGTCCCGAGCGCGACGAACTCGGCCGGCAGATAGAGCGTGAAGCGGCTGCCCTCGCCGGGCGCGCTCTGCAGATGGATCTCGCCGCCCAGCAGCCACGACAGCTCGCGGCTGATGGCGAGTCCGAGCCCGGTGCCGCCGTACTTGCGGCTGGTGCTGCCGTCGGCCTGCTGGAACGCCTCGAAGATGATCTGCTGCTTGTCGTGCGGGATGCCGATGCCGGTGTCCGAGACCGAGAACGCGATCACCATGATCGCTGGCCGCGCAGGGTCTCGCTCTCGTAGCGCGTGTCGGAGGACGACCGGGCTGCACCTCGAGCGCCACCGTGCCCTGCCGGGTGAACTTGAACGCGTTCGACAGCAGGTTCTTGAGCACCTGCTGCAGGCGCTTGGCGTCGGTCTCGATCGACTCTGGGCAGCTCGGGAGACGAGCTGGACGCTGAATCCCAGGCCCTTCTGCTCCGCCACGTGCTTGAAGGTGCGCTCGACCACGCCGCGCAGCTCGGGGAAGCGCACCTCGCTCGACGTCCACCACGACCGTGCCCGACTCGATCTTCGACAGGTCGAGGATGTCGTTGATCAGGTTGAGCAGATCGTTGCCGGACGAATGGATCGTCTTGGCGTATTCGGTCTGCCTGCGCGCTCAGGTTGCCCTCGGGGTTCTTGGAGAGCTGGTCGGAGAGGATCAGCAGGCTGTTGAGCGGCGTGCGCAGCTCGTGCGACATGTTGGCGAGGAACTCGGACTTGTACTTCGAGGTCAGCGCGAGCTGCGCGGCCTTCTCTTCCAGCGCCTGCCGCGCCTGCTCGACTTCCTGGTTCTTGCGCTCCACTTCCGCGTTCTGGTGCGCCGAGCAGCCGCGCCTTCTCCTGCAGCTCGAGGTTGGTCTGCTGCAGCTCCGCGGCCAGCGACTGCGACTGCGTGAGCAGATCCTCGGTGCGGCTGTTGGCCTCGATGGTGTTGATCACGATGCCGATCGTCTCGGTGAGCTGATCGAGGAAGCCCTGGTGGGTGGGGCTGAACCGCTCGAACGACGCCAGCTCGATCACGCCGCGCACCTCGCCTTCGAACACCACGGGCAGCACGATCACGTTGAGCGGCGGCGCCGACCCGAGTCCCGACGAGATCCGGATGTAGTCGGCCGGCACGTTGGCCAGCAGGATCTTCTGCTTCTCGAGCGCGCACTGTCCCACCAGGCCCACGCCGAGGTGGAACTCCGGCTCGGCGCCCGCGTGAGGCTCCACGCCGTATCCGGCGAGCAGCCGGAGTCGCGGACCCGTCCGCCGCGGTGTCGAGCAGGTAGAACGCCCCGCGCTGCGCATTCACCACCGGCGCCAGCTCCGACAGGATCAGGCGTCCCACCGCGAGCAGGTCGCGCTGGCCCTGCAGCATGCGGCTGAACTTGGCCAGGTTGGTCTTGAGCCAGTCCTGCTCGGAGTTCTTGAGCGTGGTGTCGCGCAGGTTGCGGATCATCTCGTTGGTGGTGTCCTTGAGCACCGCCACCTCGCCGCGCGCGCGTCCACATTGATCTCGCGGCGTCAGGTCGCCCTTGGTCACCGCGGTCGCCACGTCGGCGATCGCGCGCACCTGGGTGGTCAGGTTGGCGGCGAGCTGGTTGACGTTCTCGGTCGAGATCCTTCCAGGTGCCCGCGGCGCCCGGCACGCGCGCCTGCCCGCCGAGCTTGCCCTCGACCCCCACCTCGCGCGCCACCGTGGTCACCTGGTCGGCGAACGTGGCGAGCGTGTCGATCATGGAGTTGATGGTCTCGGCGAGCTGCGCGATCTCGCCCTTGGCTTCGAGCGTCAGCTTGCGCCGCAGCTCGCCGTTGGCCACCGCCGTCACCACGTGGGCGATGCCACGCACCTGGCCGGTGAGGTTCGATGCCATCGAGTTCACGTTGTCGGTGAGGTCCTCCCACACTCCCGACACGCCCTGCACCTGGGCCTGGCCACCGAGCTTGCCCTCGGTGCCGACCTCGCGCGCCACGCGCGTCACCTCCGCCGCGAACGAGCTGAGCTGGTCCACCATGCGGTTCACGGTGTCCTTGAGCTCGAGGATCTCGCCCTTCACGTCCACCGTGATCTTGCGCGACAGGTCGCCATTGGCCACCGCCTTGGTCACGTCGGCGATGTTGCGCACCTGCGCGGTCAGGTTGCCGGCCATGAAGTTCACCGAGTCGGTGAGGTCGCGCCACGTGCCCGCCACGCCGTGCACGTCGGCCTGACCGCCGAGGCGCCCGTCGGTGCCCACCTCGCGCGCCACGCGCGTCACCTCCGCGGCGAACGAGCGCAGCTGGTCCACCATGCGGTTCACGGTGTCCTTGAGCTCGAGGATCTCGCCGCGCACGTCGACCGTGATCTTCTTTGACAGGTCGCCGTGCGCCACCGCGGTGGTCACCTCGGCGATGTTGCGCACCTGCGCGGTGAGGTTCGACGGCCATGAAGTTCACCGAGTCGGTGAGGTCCTTCCACGTGCCCGCCACGCCCGGCACGTCGGCCTGGCCGCCGAGCTTGCCCTCGGTGCCGACCTCGCGCGCCACGCGCGTCACTTCGGCCGCGAACGATCGCAGCTGGTCCACCATGGTGTTGATCGTGGCCTTGAGCTCGAGGATCTCGCCCTTCACGTCCACCGTGATCTTGCGCGACAGATCGCCGTTGGCCACCGCCGTGGTCACTTCGGCGATGTTGCGCACCTGCGCGGTCAGGTTGCCGGCCATCGAGTTCACCGAGTCGGTGAGGTCCTTCCACGTGCCCGCCACGCCGCGCACGTCGGCCTGGCCGCCGAGCTTCCCGTCGGTGCCGACCTCGCGCGCCACGCGCGTCACCTCCGCCGCGAACGAGCTGAGCTGGTCCACCATGGTGTTGATCGTGTTCTTGAGCTCGAGGATCTCGCCGCGCACGTTCACCGTGATCTTGCGAGACAGGTCGCCGTTGGCCACCGCGGTCGTCACCTCGCGCGATGTTGCGCACCTGCGCGGTCAGGTTGCCGGCCATCTGAGTTCACCGAGTCGGTGAGGTCCTTCCACGTGCCGGCCACGTCCTTCACGTCGGCCTGGCCGCCGAGCTTGCCCTCGGTGCCCACTTCGCGCGCCACGCGCGTCACTTCCGCCGCGAACGAGCTGAGCTGGTCCACCATGGTGTTGATCGGTGTTCTTGAGCTCGAGGATCTCGCCGCTGCACGTCCACCGTGATCTTGCGCGACAGGTCGCCGGCCGCGACCGCCTTGGTCACGTCGGCGATGTTGCGCACCTGACCGGTGAGGTTCGACGCCATCGAGTTCACCGAGTCGGTGAGGTCCTTCCACGTGCCCGCCACGTCCTGCACGTCGGCCTGGCCGCCGAGCTTGCCCTCGGTGCCGACCTCGCGCGCCACGCGCGTCACCTCCGCCGCGAACGAGCTGAGCTGGTCCACCATGCGTGTTGACGGTGTCCTTGAGCTCGAGGATCTCGCCCTTCACGTCCACCGTGATCTTGCGCGACAGGTCGCCATTGGCCACCGCCTTGGTCACGTCGGCGATGTTGCGCACCTGCGCGGTCAGGTTGCCGGCCATGAAGTTCACCGAGTCGGTGAGGTCCTTCCACGTGCCCGCCACGTCCTTCACGTCGGCCTGGCCGCCGAGCTTGCCCTCGGTGCCCACCTCGCGCGCCACGCGCGTCACCTCGGAGGCGAACGAGCTGAGCTGATCGACCATGGTGTTGATCGGTGTTCTTGAGCTCGAGGATCTCGCCGCGCACGTCGACCGTGATCTTCTTCGAGAGGTCGCCGTTCGCCACGGCGGTGGTCACCTCGGCGATGTTGCGCACCTGCGCGGTCAGGTTGCCGGCCATGAAGTTCACCGAGTCGGTGAGGTCCTTCCACGTGCCCGCCACGTCCTTCACGTCGGCCTGGCCGCCGAGCTTGCCCTCGGTGCCGACCTCGCGCGCCACGCGCGTCACCTCGGAGGCGAAGGAGCTGAGCTGATCGACCATGGTGTTGATGGTGTTCTTGAGCTCGAGGATCTCGCCGCGCACGTCGACCGTGATCTTCTTCGAGAGGTCGCCGTTGGCTACCGCGGTGGTCACCTCGGCGATGTTCCGCACCTGCGCGGTCAGGTTGCCGGCCATCGAGTTCACCGAGTCGGTGAGGTCGTTCCACGTTCCCGATACGCCTTCCACGCGCGCCTGGCCGCCCAGCTTGCCCTCGGTGCCGACCTCGCGCGCCACGCGCGTCACCTCGGCCGCGAACGAGCGGAGCTGATCCACCATGGTATTGATGGTGCTCTTGAGCTCGAGCATCTCACCCTTCACGTCGACCGTGATCTTCTTCGAGAGGTCGCCGTTGGCCACCGCGGTCGTCACCTGCGGCGATGTTGCGCACCTGCGCGGTGAGATTGCCGGCCATCGAGTTCACACTCTCGGTCAGGTCCTTCCAGATGCCCGCGACGCCCTTTACGCGCGCCTGGCCGCCGAGCTTGCCCTCGGTTCCCACCTCGCGCGACCACACGCGTCACTTCGGCGGCGAACGAGGCGAGCTGCTCCACCACGCGGTTCACGGTCTTGGCGGTCCGCATGAACTCGCCTTCGAGCGGACGGTCGTCGATCTCGAGCGCCATGCGCTGCGAGAGATCGCCCTTGGCGACCGCACCGATCACGCGCGCCCGCTTCGGCGGTCGGCTGCGCCAGGTTGGTGACGAGGCTGTTCACGTTCTTCACGGCGTCCGACCAGGCGCCGGTGACCGGTCCGAGCGAGGCGCGCTCCTCGATCTTGCCGTTGCGCCCGACGACGACCGAGAGCCTCGCCAGCTCGGCGGCGAGCCGCTCGTTCATCTCGACCACTTCGTTGAAGGTGTCGGCGACCTTGCCCGGCACGCCGACCCAGTCGTCGGGGAGCCGCGCGGTGAAATCGCCTTTGCGGACCGCTTTGAGGACGCTCAGCAACGTCGTTGCGCGTCGAGCGTGGTGGGATCCACGATTCCTGGAGCCGTCGCCATGGGAAAACACTCCCGATCGAGGGATGGAACATTCGATGAATGTGAGTCGGGAGGTCCGCGCGGGGAGAGCGGCGGACGGAGCGACACTCCAGTCTACGACCGGGACGAACCGACCCGCCAGAGGGATAATTTCCCACGGTCTTGAGACGACCCTGAGCCGCTGGATTCCCCTACCGGCGGACGCGCCGCGCCCCACGCCCCGGGTTCCATCGCGCCGCGGCCTCGATCCGCCGCGCCGCGATCTCGTCGGGCGTCAAGGCCGCTGTCGAAATGTCCACGGCGTGGACCGCGGGCTCGGGCGGTCGGCCGGAGCCCGGCCGCCCGTGAGCTTCCGCCCGAGGTTCAGCGCGTCGAATGGCGCGTGCACCCTGGCAGCGTTGTCGAAGTAGACGTAGACGTCCCGGCGTGTCGCGAGCCGCGCGGCGCGCTCCTCGATGCGCACCGGATCCTCGGCCTCGAGCCCGCAGCTCCACGCGTAGATCCGTCGTGCCCAGCGCTCCAGCGGCACGTCAACGGAGCCGCCCGCGTCGAGATCACCCCATCCGTGGAGCCGGACGTAGACGAAGTCGGTCGTGAGGTCCTCGGCGTACGGGAACTTTGCCGCGCTGTCGGCGAACACCAGCGCCACGCGATGGCGGCGCAGCAGACGCAGCAGCGCCGGCGTGAACCAGCTCGGATGGCGGGGCTCGAAGGCGTAGCGCAGCGGCCGCTCGCGATCGATGCGGGTCCACGATCGGCCGGTGACGCGCGCGTCGTGGCGACGGGCGCAGCCGCGCCGCCTCGGCGGTGGTGCGCGGCAGCATGTCGAGGAAGGCTTCCACCCGCCCGAGATCGAGCGGCCACTGCGGTCCGAACTGCCACAGGATCGGCCCCAGCTTCTCGTCGAGCCGGAGCACCCCCGAGGCGAAGAAGTTGGCGAGCGGCGTCTTCACGTCACGGAGCTTCTTCATGTGAGTGACGAAGCGCGAACCCTTGACCGCGAACCGGAACCCGGGCGGCGCCGTCTCGTACCAGCGGCGGAAGGACTCGGGCTTCTGCAGGCCGTAGAACGTGCCATTGATCTCGATCGAGGCTTGAACTGGCGGCTCGCGTACTCCAGCTCGCGCCGGTGAGGAAGTCCCGCCGGATAGAAGCCGCGCCGCCACGTCGCGGTGATTCCCAGCCGGAGATGCCGATCCGCAGCTCGGCCGCGCGCCGATGCCCGTGTTTCTTCATGCTTGACTCCGTATCTAGGTACGGAAGCGACACTGAGGCGGTTGGATTGGTGGCAATGATCGGGCCGCGGCGCGCTATGCTCGGAAGGCGGAGGTGAGGGGTCATGCCGTTCAAGAGCAAGGCGCCGCGGCGCAAGTTCGCGCAACTGGGAGGCTCATGAAAACTCGACGTCTGATCGGGCTCTACGGATCCCTGGTCGTCCTGCTCGGGATGGGTCTCGCGAGCACGGCTCGCTCCCAGGGCACCGGCCGCTCGCTCGACATCGATCCCTCGGTTCGGGCAGCCGGCATGGGACTCGCCTCCAACGCGGTCGTTCTGGGACCTGGGCACGAATCACTGGGGCAACCCGGCGCTCCTGGGCGATCAGCGCGGAATCGCCTACGAGTGGGGACGCACTCAGCTCGTTCCGGGGCTGGCGGCGGACATCGACTTTCACCACCAACGTGCTCAAGCTGGGCGGCGCGGGACTGGGCGTAGCGTTCTCGGGCAAGCCGTTCGGCGTGGGCGGCCTGCACCTGAGCTACGGCGAGAGCGAGGGAACCGACCCGTCCGGGAATCCGACCGGAACGTTCGAGAGCTTCGAGCAGGTCGACGCCTGGAGCTTCGGGCTCAGCCTGGCCCGCGCGGGCCAGAAGGTCGCGGAGCTGATGGGACACGATCCCAGCGGACGTGAGCCGGTATGGCGACGTTTCCTCGGCATCACCGGCAAGAAGCTCGAGATGAATTTAGGACCCATGGGAAGCGGCGGGACCAACGCGCACGATCTCGGAGTCCTGGTCCGGTTCTCTCCGACTCAATTCATCCCGAACGTCCGCGACGTATTCGGCCTCGACTTCTCCTACGGTCGATCGAATCTCAGCGACGGCAACCCGACGGTCTCCTTTCCCGGCGAGGACACGGCCACCGAAGTCTCGCAGCACGAGCGTCGGGGCCTCGCGATGCGCGGAACCCTCGACTGGCCCGCCATGAGCGCGCGCATGGGCGGTCCGGCCTGGCTCTGGAAGGGCCTGCATCCGTTGCTGAGCGTGGCCCACGCCGATGACCATTCCCTCATCGGAACCTCGACGTCGAAGTACGACACCGACGGCGACGGCTGGAGGTGACGGTGGCCAACGTGTATTCGTGGAGAACGGGGGCACTACCAAGACCCGCTGGGTGCGATCGAAGGCGACACCCGGGGATGGAGCGTCGGGCTCCCGATCAGGCGGCCTCGCCGGAGTCCGCTACGACTTTGCGCGCTTCCCCAGGCGAAGAACACCGGCCTCCCGACCTGGAGCGACACGCCGTGACCGCGTGGATCGACGCGCTACAGGTCTGGCGGCTGGCGCACGCCGAGGCGAGTGCGCGCCCCGTAAGCCCGCGCCCAGCTCCCGAGCGCCGCTACCTCAGCCTCATGAGCTTGATGGTCTCGACCGTTCCGCCGGTCTCGAGCCGGGCGAGATAGAGCCCGGGCTTCGCCGCCCGCCCGGTCTGGTCGGTTCCGCTCCAGAGAGCGGTCTGCCTTCCGGCCTTCACGATCCCGTCGACGAGCGTCGCGACGCGCCGGCCCGCGGCGTCGAAGACCTCGAGCTTCGCGGGACCGGCGGCCGCCGTCTCGAATCCGATCGCCGTCCAAGACGAGAACGGATTGGGCGCGCTCCACGCAGGCGCGCGGTGGCCGCGGGTGACTCGGCCACCGCCACCGTGGGCGCGGCAATGCGGAGGTGATAGACGTCCTGCTCGCCGTTGAAGGTGGCGGCCCAGGCGAGGTCCGCGCCTTCGTTGCGCGAGATCATCTGGTAGTAGTCGCCGATCTTAGTTCTGCTTGGGCCAGCCCAGGGTGCTGTCCCAGATCGGGCTCGCCTGCTCGTTCGGTGACCACGTCGCGCCGCCGTCGAGCGAGTACGAGTAGTAGAGCGCGCTCATCGTGCTGTCGGCGGAGGCGCGCGTGTCGTTCCACACCGCGTCGATGCGGCCGTTGGGTGCGACCGACATCGTTCCGAACCACTGGAACGCCCGATTCCCGATCGCGTCGTCGTTGACCCGCACCGGAGCGCTCCAGGTCTGCCCGCCATCCGAGCTGCGGATGAACATCACGTCGAGCGGATCCGTCGCGGTCTTGACCGAGGCGAGCACGTACACCCATCCGGAGCGCGGTCCGCTCGAGCGATCGACCGCGATCCAGAGCTGGCCGAGCAGTCCCACCGGATTCATCCCCCGGTCTGGATCGTGCCGCCGAGATCGACCGTGGTCGTGGTGAAGCTGGGCGCGGAGGACGCGTTCTTGGCGTCGGCGGAGCGCGCGACGTAGATCGCCTCGTCCGGACCCCGTGCTGCCCACCAGATAGAGCGTGCCGTCGGGAGCGACGTCGAGCGTGCCCCAGATGGGCGAGCTCGGGATGAAGGCGGGCGACTGGAAGCTCTGCCCCTGATCGATCGAGCGCGAGAAGGTGTTGGGTGGGGAGGATTGCTCTCCGTGCTCCATGCCTCGTACAGATGGCCGTTCCCGATCCCGCCGGTGCGATCGATCGTCATCCACTGCTTGTCGCCACCGAAGGCCGGCACGCCCGCACCCCAGGTCGCGCCCTCATTGGTGGACTGGAACACCGAGCACGCCAGGTTCGAGGTCAGACTGTTGTAGTAGAAGCGGCCCTGCGTGTCGAAGCCCAGCACCGGGATCGCTACGGAACACGCCCGGATCGATCTTGCCGGTGGTCCACGTGAGACCGCCGTTGGTCGAGAAGCCATAACCCGCCTGACGGAAATTGGAATTCCGGCTGTCGAATTGCCGCCAGCCGATCGCGATCCGGTTGGGATCGTTGGGATCGACGGCGATCGATGGCTCGTTGGCGGCGTCGTGAAGGATGTTGGCGCCGGTGGCGCTCACGTTGACCTGCACGCTGGTGAAGCGCCCGGAAGCTGACGCTCGCGGCCTCGGAAATCCTGCTGACCAGCGCGCCCGTGAGGTCGGGCGGATCGTCGGGCCGCTCGATCAGATCGTCGGGATCGGCGGGAGCGGCGGACGCGAGGCGCGGCGCCGCGATCGTCATGATCGCGATGGCGACCAGCGCCGTGCCCGCCATCCATCGCCGCGGAGGCATCGGATCGCTGAGTGCACGACGGGCCATGCGCGTCTTCCTTTCTACGTGAATCGCGGCCGGAACCTCTCCAGCGATTGGTACTGCGGCGGCCACGGCAGCGGCCAGCCGAGCTCGTACGCGGCGTGCCGGGTCCAGTAAGGGTCCCACAGGTGGGCGCGTGCGAGCAGGCACAAATCCGCGCGCCCGGCGGCCAGGATGGTGTTGACGTCGGCGTACGAGGAGATGTTACCGACCGCCAGGGTGGCGATCCCAACCTCGTGGCGGATGCGATCCGCGAACGGCGTCTGGAACAACCGCCCGTAGACGGGCCGCTGGTCGGGCACCGTCTGACCCGCCGACACATCGACGGCGTCGCAGCCGTGCGCCGCGAGCAGGCGCGCCACCTCGACCGCGTCGTCCGGCTCGTGGCCGCCCGGGTACCAGTCCACCGCCGAGATGCGCGCGGTCATTGGCTTCGCCGCCGGCCACACCGCCCGCACGGCGTCGAACACCTCGAGCGGGAAGCGCATGCGGTTGTCGAGCGCGCCGCCGTAGGGGTCGCTGGCGCCGGTTGGTGAGCGGCGAGATGAAGCTCGCCAGCAGATATCCGTGGGCCATGTGGATCTCGAGCAGGTCGAAGCCGGCCTGCTCGGCGTGGCGCGCCGCGCGCACGTGATCGCTCACCACCTGTTCCATCTCGGCGCGCGTGATCTCGCGTCGGCACCTGGCTGTGCGGAAAATACGGGAGCGCCGACGGCGCGAGGATCGGCCACGCCGCCCGCTTCGAGCGGCTCGACGTCCCCTCCCACATCCGCCGGGTGGCGGCCTTGCGTCCGGCGTGTCCGAGCTGCACGGCGATCCTGGCATCGCTCGCGATGCACGAAGTCGACGATCCGTTTCCATGCGATCGCCTGCTCCTCGCTCCACAGGCCGGGGCAGCCGGGCGAGATGCGTCCTTCGGGGCTCACGTCGGTCATCTCCGCGAACACCAGGCCGGCCCCGCCGACGGCGCGCGTGCCGAGATGGACGAAGTGCCAGTCGTTGGGCATGCCGTCGACCGCCGAGTACTGGCTCATCGGTGAGACCACCACGCGATTGGCGAGCGTCAGGTCCCGCAGCCGGAACGGCGTGAACATCGGCGGCGGCACGGCGGTGAGCGTGAGGCCCGACTGGTCGCTCGCTCTCCGCGCGAACCACCGCGTCGACCTCCCGCACGAATGCGGGATCGCGCACCTTCAGGTTCTGGTGCGTGACGCGCAGGCTGCGGGTCAGCAGGGTGAACGCGAACTGGAGCGGCTCGAGGTCCATGTAGCGCTCGGTGTCCTCGAACCACTGGAGGCTCGCCTGGGCCGCGCGCTGCAGGCTCTCGACCGCGGGCCGGCGCGCGGCCTCGTACGCGCGCGAGCGCCGCCGGTACGATCGTCGTGCGCGCGAGCGCATTGACCAGCGCGATGGCATCCTCCATCGCGAGCTTGGTGCCGGATCCCACCGGAGAAGTGCGCGGTGTGGGCGGCGTCGCCGGCCAGCGACGACGTTGCCGTGCGTGCCAGCGGGCGTTGCGGATGGTCGGGAAGCTCCGCCAGATCGAGCGGTTGGAGAGCAGGCGATGCCCCTGGAGCTCGTCGGCGAACAGCCGCTCGCAGAACGCGATCGTCTCCTCCTCGGTCGGCGCCGTCGAGCCCCGCCGCGCGCCACGTCGCTTCGCGCGCCTCGACGATGAAGGTCGAGCGCTCCGGCTCGTACTGGTACGCGTGCACACGCCACAGTCCATGCGCGTCGGGCTTGAAGTAGAAGGTGAACGCCGGGAAGGGCCGCGTCGTCCCGAGCCACACGAACTTGTTGGGACGCACGTCGACCGTGGGCTGGAAACGGTCCCGCCAGCGCTCCCGCACCACCGAGTTGGCGCCGTCGGCGGCCAGCACCAGGTCCGCGTCCGCGAGCTCGTCGGGATCGCGTACCTCGCGCTCGAAGCGCAGGCACACGCCGAGCTCGCGGCAGCGGCTCGCCAGGATCTCGAGCAGCGTGCGCCGCGAGAGCCCCGAGAAGCCGTGACCGGTCGAGGTGAGCGTGGCGCCGTGGTAGTGGATCTCGATGTCGTCCCAGCGGTGGCTGGCCGCCGCCATCGCGCGCGGTCACCTCGGGATCGGCGTGGGCGAGCGCCTCCTCGGTGGCATCCGAGAACACCACGCCGAAGCCGAACGTGTCGTCGAGACGGTTGCGCTCGTAGACGGTGACGTCGTGGCGCGGATCGGCGCGCTTGATCAGCGCGGCGAAGAACAGTCCCGCCGGACCGCCGCCGACGCACGCGATCTTCATGCGCGGCGGAGGCTCGGCGTCGGGCACGGGGAGCTCATCGGGCCGAGAAGCTAACACGGCCGCGCGGACCCTCTCGAACCGCTGCTACCATGGGTGCCCTCTCACCCGGAGGTCCTCATGACGACCGTTTCTCCGCACCCGGCGCCGAGGCGCGACACTGGCGCTGGTTGCGCTCGCGCTGATGGCGCTCCCGCTGTGCTTGGCTCCACTGCTGGCCGACGACAAGCCGAAACCCTCGGCAGCCGAACAGGTCAAGGCGCTCGAAGTGGCGCGTGGCGAGGCGCTGATGAAAGCCGATACCGCCGCGATCGCGCGCATGACCGCCGACGCAGTTCGTCGAGATCTCCCGGCTCGGGCAGCTCCGCACCAAGGCCGACAACCTGCGCGACGTCGGAAGCGGCGCGCTCAAGATCACCTCGGTGAAGCAGGACAGCGATCTCGGCGCAGGTCTATGGCGACGTCGCGGTCCTGCGCGAGATCACCGACAACGCCGGCACCTTTCGCGGGTTCCCCTTCGCGGGACGGCTGTGGGTCACCCGGATCTTCGTGAAGCGCGACGGCCGCTGGCAGGCGGTCGCGATGCAGCACACGCCGATCCCGTGAATCGACGCTCGAGCCGCGTCCCGTGTCGGGGTCGGGCGCGGCCGCCGCCGCGCCCGATCCCTCGGTCAGTTCTGCGCAGCCGCCAGCTTCACGTCCGCGTTCGGCCAAGCCTTCTTGAACGAGGCCTCGGCTTTGTCCGCCTCGGACTTCTTCCCCTGCGCACGCAAGCTCGCCGCCAGACAGTGGAGCGACCAGCCGTTGTTCGGATGGACCTTGAGGTCCTCGCGGCACACCCGCTCCGCGTCGGCCGCGCGACCCGCCTTGATCAGCGCCGGCCCCAGCGTCCAGCGCGTGTGCGCCAGCCAATCCGGGGGCTCGTCGTAGCGAAGGCCGTCCTCGAGCTTCACCGCCTGCTCGAAGTGCGTCACGGCAGCCTTCCAGTCGCCCTTCTTACCCGCCATGTGGCCCGCGAGCATGTGGCTGGCGATGTCGAGCAGGCCGCGGGCAGAGTTGAAGCCTTCGACCATGTCTTCGGGCAGGGACGTCTGCACCGCCGTCAGGCTCTCGGCCTCGACGGCGGCCTGGTCCAGCTGACCCTTGCCCGCGAACGCCATGCCTCGCGACCAGTGCCGCAATGCGCGCAGGAACGGGAAGACCGCGGGCGGCGGCGGTTCCGCGAGGATCTCGTCCCAGCGCTCGAACTGCACCATGAAGAAGTCCGGCTCGCCGTAGAAGATGTCGAAGCCCGGCATCATCTGCAGCATTTCAACAGGCACGATGTCCTTCAAGTGGCGCGCCTTCTCCATCGCCTCCGTGCTGCGACCCTGCTTCATCATGGTGTAGCCGAGGAAGTGGACGTTGTGCCCCGGAATACATCGGGAAGAAATCCATCGGGCCGGTGAAAGGCCGATAGGCGTTGTCGTACTCGATCGCCTTGCGGTTCGCCGTGGCCGATTCGTCGTAGCGCCCGACGCGCTCGTAGATGTGGGACGGCATGTGCGTCATGTGGCCCACGCCCGGCATGATGGTGCGAACGCGATCCGCGGCCGCCAGCGCCTTCTCGGGATGCTTCGAAGACTCGATCGCGTGAATGTAGAGGTGGTTGGCCCCCGGCTGATCGGGATGTTGCTTCATCACGCCCCTCGAGCGTGGCGACGATCAGCGCGGTCTGGCCCTTCGGCGTCCCGTCGCTGTTCCAGTAGTCCCAGGGCTGGAGGTCCATCATCGACTCGGCGTAGAGCGTGACGACGTCCGGATCGCTCGGGAAGCGCTTGGCCAGCTCCCCCATCGCGACGGAGTACTCGGTCTCGGCCGCCGTCTCCTCCTTGGGATCCGACGGCTGCGGTTCGCGGTAGCGCTTGGTGAGCGCCTTCGATCAGCGCGCGCTCGGTTTCGCCTCGCCCCCGCCATGAGCGTGCGGGCCTTCTGGATCGCCTCGTACGCGCCATGCGTACGATCCGGCAGCGCCGGGATGTTGATGTGCGGGCCCAGGCTCATCGCCACGCCCCACCAGCACGCGGCGCAGTTCGGAATCCGCCTCGGTCGCTTTCCGGAAAGAGCGCTCGCTGCCCTGCATGTCGAAGCCGTAGAGCTGCCGCAGACCCTGGTCGAAGTACTTCTGCGCGTCCGGCGACTTGGTGCCGATGGTCCGGTGCCAGGTGCCGAAGTTGTCGAAGAGCTTCGTGCTGCCCTCGCCCCCATGTTTTGCATGGAGTGTTCCGGAGTGGCGGACGCCGAGGCGGCCTGATCGTTCGCGTGATCCGCTCGTGCGCCGGCCGGTGTTCCGAGGGCTGCGGTCAGAAGGCCGATGCCGATCCACTGCGTGGAGGCGCATGGTCGTCTCCGAAGGGTGGTTCGCTGGTCGGTCCTGGGCCGGGGAGCCCGGATGTCGAATCGCGATGTTTGTACCGCCCGCGATGCCGCCGCGCAAGGCCGTCGACTCACCTCGGGAAGCGGAACACCACGCCCACGTCGGGTCCCCAGTCGGTCGCCTTGTCCGAGAGTCCGTAGGCCAGGTTCATCCGCAGGTACGCGCGCGGGGAGAAGTGCCACTGCGCCTCGCCGATCAGCTCCGACCTCGTCCTGCTCTCCTTCGATGCCGCCGTACACGGACCAGCTCGGCGAGATGCGCTTGAGGTATTCGACCGCATATTCGCCCGTGTCGAACGAACCGTCCTCGGCCGAATAGATCATGCCGACGCGGCCGCTCACCGTGCCCCACGGGAGCCCGCGGATCGCGCCCAGGCCGAGCTTGGTTTCCCAGTTGGACGTGCCGATCAACGGCTGGTTCACGTTGGAAGGAGGATCCACCTCCACCAGGGCGAACACTTCGGGACGCGCGGCGCTCTCCTTCATCACCCGCCAATTCAGCTCCATTTGCCAGTCCCCGACGCCCGATTGCTCGAGCCGCGCCGGCATGGTCGATGGGTCGTCGGGAGCTTTTTCGAGCCGTGCGGACGCGTAGAGGGCGGCCTCCAGCTCCACGGAGAATGCGTCGTTCAGACCGTAGGCCAGAAAGATCTGGCTCTCCACCGCCCGGAACTTCCCGCGAAAGTCCTGCTCGAGGCCGTAGCCGAGCTCGGCGGGCTTGTACTCGGTGTTGTTGTCGTAGTAGCCCTCGACGAACGGCATGAACAGCAGCTCGCGTGCGTTCACGTAGGTGCCGAAGATCGACGTCCACATGCCGGGGCCGCGGTCCGCGAGCCAGGATGGCAGTGAGTCCGTCCCGCCGCGGGCGCGGCCGAAGCCGCGCCCGCCGCGAGGAGTGTGCCGGCGAGAAAGGTGACAACACAGAGGCGGCGCGTCCTCACCGGATCACCGGACCCGCACCAGCTCGTCGCGCTCGCCGCCCTGTCGCGTCGCGACCTCGAGCGCGTTGCCGATCCCCGACGCGTAGAACTTTGTGCGAGCGGTCGCCCGGTTCGATCGGAGTCCACTCGGTGGTCTCGATGCAGTTCGTTAACGTGCCGTAAGGGACCGTGATCGTCTCGTCGAGGCTGACCACCTTGGCCATGTCGGCCACCACGCCCGGCGCGTCCTCCTGCTTGTAGCTGTCGCCCACGTGGGGATTGGCGAGCATGATGACTCCGGCCTTGGCGCCGTTCTGACCCGCCTGCCACGAGCCGGCGGTGGTGACGAGCGTGCCGTGGTCGTATTCCTTGGTGTCCTCGCCGAAGTACCAGACGTTCCCCTGCAGATCCTGCGCGTACCAGTCGAAGGTGTCCTCGGCGAGCGAGCCGTCGGCGAGGAACACCTGGTCGTGCACCACCGTGACGGGGACCCCGAGGATGCTCTTCTTTTCCTTCGTGACCTCGACGGTGTTGAGCTCCTGCGTGTCCTTGAGAAGATTCTGATACGTGAAGATCTTCCCCGGCGGCAATGGGAAGTAGGGATTGGTGACGCCGCTCGCGAAATTGTTCGCGTCGAACGGAATGGTGATCAGGTTGGACGTCGAGGCGACTGGCGCCGCGCCGCGCGGCGACGGGGCGGTGGCCAGCGCCAGCCTTCCGTCCTGGCCGCACGCGGCGATGCCGATCACGGTGGCGATGGCGAGCAGTGTCGCGCGGACGATCGAATGAATCTTCATGGCTCCCTCCGGTTCATGGTGCCGCAGTTCTCGCGAGAGGCGGTCGTTGTGAAGGAGGAACCTGCCAGGCCGATGGCCTGTGACACTTCAGCGTCGCGCGGGATCGAGGGGAGCAGGCTCGATGACCCGAGGGAGCCGGCCGGCGTGGCCCGCTCGCCTTCCTTGAGGAAGACGCGAGCGCCGGCCACCTGAATCTCGACCCAGGGAGCGTCACAGGGCAACCGGATTTCGAACACCGCCGACGAGCCGCGGTTGTCGACCACGAGGCGCTCGGCCTCGCTGGTGAACGACGCGGCCCCGGGTGGATCCTTGCACTTGCACTTCTCGGTCGCCGGTGCAGGTGACGCGCGCCCCGCCCGCCTCCTGGGCGGACGTGAAGGCGATCACCAGTCGCTCGCCGGGCGCGACCGCGATGCCTCCGACTCGAACGTCATCGGTGCGATCGTCGGGCGGGGCCGAGCGTGACGTGATCGACGCGCGGTTCCCCAGGACCCGGTCCACCCAGGCACGCACCGGAGAGCCAGGCACGGCCATGGCCGCTCCGGTGAGCGCCGCGGCGCCGGCGAGCGCCGCGGCCCAGCGCCAAGCCAAACGCGGACGTGGCCCCAAGACCGATCGGTCGGGCGCCACTGGCGTCTCCTCCATCCGTGCCCGCCGCATGACCACCTCGAAGCTCGGGACCGGAGCCGGCTCATCGACGCTCGCGAGCAGCGACTCCACATCACGCGCTTCGCGCTCCCATTCGCTGAGCCGCGCGCGGCATGCCGGGCACGTCGCCAGGTGATCGCGCGCCGCGCCGGCGTCGGTCGCTTCGAGCTCGCCGTCCAGCAGGCGCTGGAGCCGCTCTTCATCGAGATGCATCGGTCGCCTCTCCGTACGCCGCGAGGAACGCGCGCCGCGCACGCGCCAGCAAGGTGCCGATGCTGGCTACGTTCAGCTCCAGAGCGGCCGCGAGGTCGCGATAGCGATACCCTTCGGCGCGCAACGTCAGCAGCATCCGGTCGCGCTCCTCCAGGCGTTCGAGCGCGGCGCGTACCTGTCGCCGGGTGGCGATCGCCTCGCGCGCTCGCTCCAGCGACGGCGGCAGCGCGGCGGGCTCGGGCGCTGTCAGCGGCGCCAGCAGCCGCAGCCGACGACTCTGCGTCGATTTCTCATTGCGGAACAGATTCATCGCCACGCTGATCAACCAGGCCTCGGGATGGTCCGGAAGCGAGCCACGCTGGTAGAGGCGTACGAACGCTCCCTGCACCAGGTCGGCCGCCAGCTCGGGCTCGCCCGAGAGGCGCTGCATGACCCGAAACAGTTTTGGATAGTGCGTCGCGAACAACTCCGCGAAGCCATCGCGAAACGAGGGCATCGTCTCAGGCAGCGGCACGAGACTCGGGCGGAGTTCCATGGGCCCCGCCGTTCCCTTCCGTCAATGGGTTCACCTCCAACTTTGCCGCCCCTCACCTTCAGCCAAGGAACCCGCGAGGACATTGCTTCGTGACGGGTCGAACCTCGCCTCGAGGGACGACATCCCGGTTAGAACCGCCAATCGAGCCCCACCACCAGAGGCGCGGCGGGCCGCAGCTCCACCCCCACCCGTTCCCCGTCGCCGGGTCCAGCGAGTACGTCAAGAGGTTCTTGCGGCTGAGCAGGTTGGTATATGTGCCGAAGAGCGCAACTCTGGCGTCGCGGCCAGCGACGTGCGCGTGCCAGTGCTGCCGAACGCTGAGATCGAGCCGCGCGTAGGGCGGTAGCGCCATGGCGCCGAGCGGCTGGTCGCCGTAATGCGGGCTGCCGCCAAACTCGCATCCGCGATCCGTCAAGTTGCACGACTCCCACTCGAACGCCCCGGGGATCTCGGTGGCGTGCCGCCCCAGCTGCGCGTCGGCGCCGAGACGCAGCGAGGTGCCGGCGGTCGGGAACAGGATCACGCCGCCCTCGAGCAGATGCCTCGCGCCGTGTTCCGGGACATAGCTCGAGTCGCCGTACTCGTAGCGCACCTGCTGCCAGCCGTAGCTCGCGACGACCCCCAGCGGGTCGAACTGGCGGACAGGTCGAGCGAGGCGCCGTGCGACCGTCCATTCCCGATCGCGAATGCCCCGGTCGAGAACGGCTCACCGTCACGAGGGGCGACGAGCACCATGCCTCGCGAGGCACGATCGTAGGCCTGGAGTCCGAGGCGCATGCCGGGTGCGAAGCGCCAATCGACCCCGATGACGCCCTGATCGCTCTCGGCCACTGGGATCCCCGCGTCCCCCGCTCCCATGGCGACGTCGGCAGGGAATACGTGCTCCACCACCGACTCGGTGTTCCGCAATGATTGCGCGTACTGGTAAGTGCGCAGATAGGTGACGGAGAGGGTGAGTCGATCGCGCGACTTCCAGCCGAGCTGAGCCCGCGGCGCGGCGCGCATGTCGCCATCGAACAGTGTCAGCGCGACACCTAGGTCCGTGTCGAAGCCCGCGCCCATTGGCTGCGCGCGCCGCGCCGCCAGCGTGCCCAGCGGAGCGCGCCGGTCCAGATGCCAGGGGCTGCCGGCGGAATCGGGAACGGTGTGATACGAAGTGTGGCTGCTCTCCAGCCGTAGCTCCAGCGACGTCAGCCCCGGCGCCGCGCCTCGCTCCCACGCCATCATCACGCCTCGGTCGCGACGGGTCGCGTCCATGTCGATGTGCCCGGTAGGCATGGCCCAGCCCGATGTGATGTCACCGTCAGCGCCCCAGCCGAGCGCTCGGACCATGCCGAGGCTCGGGATCTCGCGCCGCCATTCGAGGCCGTACGATCGCCCCTTCCAGTCGAACTGGTTGCGCGGCGACAGCGGCGGCTTCTCCTCCGCGACGGCGGCGGTGCTGACCTGGTTGGCGTTGCCGTAGGCCAGCGCACGGGCCTGGCCGCCGAAGGCCGGAACCTCGAGTTTCCCGAGCCAGTCGCCGATGCCGCCGCCGAGGTAAGAGGTCTGGTCGCGCGGCGAGAACACATCGTGGAGACCGGCGCGTCCGCTCGCAACGAAGCCGGCGCCCGGCGCCCCGAGCGGCCCATCGACGGTGAGCCGCATCTGCGTGGTGCTCACAGCGCCGGCGGTTCGGACTTCCGCGCCGGGCGCACGCGTCACGCCTTCGACCGTGCCGGAGAGTGCGCTCGACGAGGTCGGGGCAGGCTCGGTGTCCCACAAATAAACCCGCGCGAGCGCGTCGGTGTTCCACGCTGTCGACAGTCCGGCCGCGTGGTAAGGGTTGAACACCGGAACGCCGTCCAACTGGAACGCGGTCTGGTCGGTAGGGCCCCCGCGGATGTGAACGCCGCCCGGAGTCTCGGAGTTGAGAACCACCTCCCCGCCTCCCAGGACGTGCAGCGCATCGGGCTCGGCCAGGAGCGGGTGGTTCGCGATGGCGGCGCTGGAGGCCTCACGATCCGGGAACCGGGTGGCGCCACGCTCCGTGCGAGGCAGCTCGACCGGAGCACGGACCTCGATCGCCCCGAGCGGGAGCGGTCGCGGCGTCAGCGAGAGGTTGATCTCGAGCACGCCCTGGCGCGGCACCAGCGCGTGCAGCGTGCGCGACTCGAAGCCCATCGACCGCGCGCTCAGATGCTGAGGCCCGGCGGGAATCCCCTCGAGGCGATAGCGGCCCAGACTATCGGAGAGCACCCCGCGATCGAGGTCGGAAAGTAGGACTAGGACGCCGGCGAGGGGGCGTCCGCTCACCGCCTCGAGGATCGTCCCGGCGATGGCGCCACGGTCGGATGAAGGTGCGGCCGCGATTTGCAACACGAGGAGCAGGAAGGTCATGAGACTCCTACCCCCTTGGTCAGGGTCGGGTTCGAGCCTGGAACGCGCATCCCCGATGATGAACCAGGCTTCTCAGCCTCCCGGCGTGGCCCGCTCCGCGTCCTTCTCGCCCTGCTTCAACAGCTGCCCGGCGATGACCAGGTGCTGGATCTCGGTCGTGCCCTCGTAGATCCGCAGCGCGCGCACCGCCCGATAGAGTCGGTCCACTGGATGCGACGCCATCAGGCCGGCGCCGCCCAGGAGCTGCACCGCGTCATCGACGACGCGCTGCGCCGCTTCGGTGGCGTAGGCCTTCGCCATGGCGGCCTCGAGGGTGACGCGCTCCGCGCCGCGGTCGGCCTCCCACGCGGCGCGATACACCAGCAACCGCGCCGCGGTCAGCTCGGTGGCCATGCGCGCCAGCTTGTCCTGCACGAGCTGGAAATCGGCGAGCGGCTTGCCGAACTGATGCCGTGAGCGCACATGCTTAAGGGCCTCGTCGAGGGCGCGCGCCGCCATGCCGCACGCTGCCGCGCCCACCGTGGCGCGCAGTCGATCGAGCGTGGCCAGGCCGATCGCGAAGCCCTTGCCCTCCTCGCCCAGACGCTGGTCGATCGCCACCTGGCAGCCATCGAACTGGATCTCACCCAGCGGATGCGGGGCGGACAAAATCTGTGGCCCGACGAAGCGCAGCCCCGGCGAGTGGGCCGGAATCACGAAGCAGGTGATCCCTTTGTTCTTGGCGCCCAGGTCGGTGGAGGCGAACACGGTGTAGAAGTCCGCGATGCCGGCGTTCGAGATGTAGGTCTTGAGGCCGTCCAGCACGTAGCCATCGCCGGCCTTGGTCGCGGTGGTGGCGATGGCTGCGATGTCGGAGCCGGCCTGGCGCTCGGTCATCGCGAACGCCGCCATCGAGCGTCCGGCGAGCGCGGGCAGCGCGAACAGCTCGCGCTGCCGGGGCGTGCCGTGACGGAGGATCGGCAGCGCGCCGAGAGCCTGTAACGCAAACACGGCATCGGCGAGCGGCGACGCCGCCGCGAGCGCTTCGCGCGCCAGACAGCACGCGCGCCAGTCTTCGTTCTTGATCGGCTCGAGCCAGCGATCCTTGCCGAGCATCCCCAGCAGCGTCCGCGCTTCGATACGGCACCCGGCGTCGTCGTTGATCGCGGGACGCTTCAGGAGCTGCGGGGTCCACGCCGCGATGTCGCGCGCGAAGGCGACGTGGCGCTCCTCCAGGAACGCGCGGATGGGCGCGGGATCGGGAAGGGCGGCGGGCGCGGCCATGACCGCGGTCAGGCGAAGCGCGGCGCGCGCTTGGCCTTGAACGCCTCGTAGGCTTCGCGGTAGTCGGGATGGAGCATCAGCTCCGCCTGGACCCGCGCCTCGTGCTCGAGTGCCTGCTCGAGCGTCATGTGCGCCTCGAGCTCGAGCGCCTGCTTCGTCACCGCGAGCGCCGCGACGGGCCCGCGCGCCAGCTGCTCGGCCACCGCCTCGGCCTCGGGCATCAACCGCTCGGCACTCACCACGCGTTGATAGAGGCCGATCTCGTGGGCGCGCTGGGCGGTGATGAATTCTCCCGTCATGAGCAGCTCGGTCGCCTGGCCGAGCCCGACGATGCGCGGCAGCAGCCACGACGCGCCCATGTCGGCGCCGGAGAGCCCGACCCGCACGAACAGGAAGGCGATACGGGCCGACTCCGCGGCCACCCGCAGGTCGCAGGCCGCGGCGATCACCGCACCCGCTCCCGCCACGGTCCCGTTGAGCGCCGCGATCACCGGCTTCCGGCAGCGCCGGATGTTGCGCACCACGTCGCAGGTCATGGTGGTGAACTCGAGCAGGCCCTCCGCGTCGCGACCGAACAGCGCGCCGATGATGTCCTCCACGTCGCCGCCCGAGCAGAACCCCGTCCCGCGCCGGTGAGGATCACGGCCTTCACCGCGGGCTCCCGTCGAGCGCGGCGAAGGTGTCGCGCAGCTCGGCGTAGACTTCGAAGGTCAGCGCGTTGAGCCGTTCCGGGACGGTTGAGGGTGAGCGTCGCCACACCGGTCTCGCGGTCCAGAGCGTAGAGGAAGGACTTCGGCGCGACGTTCATCATCGCGAGCCACCGATGACCGCGGTGGCCTCGATCTCGACCAGCGCGCCCAAGTCGACCAGGCCCTTCACCTCGACCAGCGCCATGGCGGGGTAGTACCGGCCCATCCGCGCGCGCCATGCCTCGCCCAGCGCACCGAGCTCCGCGCGATACGCCGCGAGGTCGGTGACGTAGACGGTGAGCCGCGCCACGTCGCCGGGCTGTCCGCCGGCCTGCTTCACCACCTCGAGCACCTGATCGAGGGCGCGCGCGAACTGTGCGACGAAGCCGTCGGGTGCTCCGCTCGAGCCGGCGGGCCAGCCAGCCTGGCCCGCGACGAACAGGATGCGCGTGCCGGGCGGTACGAGGATGCCGTGGCTCCAGCCCCTGGGAGCGGCGAGCGTCGGCGGATTCACGATCTCGAAGGTCATGGAATCGGGGCAAGCTACCACGCGGGAGCGGTCGCGACTATCGGAGCCCCTCGAACACATCTGTCTCGCGCCCGCGCCCACCGTTCACCGTGCTGAGCGCCCGATAGAGGTGTTCGGTCCCCCACAGCTGCTCGTGCACCTCGGGAGGCAGCGTGGTCAAGCCTCCGTAGGAGTCGATCTGCGAGCGGTGGCACTGCACCGCCTCCCACGCCCGGCGCCAGTGGGCGCGCGTGTCGACGGCGGTGGTGATCGCCCAGTCCGGCCACGGCACCGCCTCGCGCTCGATCCCGTCGATCGTCGTGGTGAGCTTCTTGAACACGCGCTGATAGATCTCCCACTCGTCGCGGGGCGAGACCATGTAGTAGAGCTTCGCGATCGCGTGGGGCGGAAGCGGGACGCTGCCCTCGGTCAGCGCCTCCAACGGGTCGGCCGCCGCCACTGCCGCCGCGGTGGTGAACTGCGACATCGCCACGTGATCGGGATGGCCGTAGGCGCCGTCGGGGGCGAAGGTGATCACCACGTGCGGGCGGAAGCGCCGCAGGTGGGTCGCGATGCGCGCGACCGTCTCACGCGCCGGCGCCTGGTCCACGGCGCCGTCGTGAAGTCCGAGGATGCTGACGTCCTCCACTCCCAGCACGCGCGCCGCGCAGCGCAGCTCGTCCTCGCGGATCTCGCCGAGCTTCTCGCGGCCGGGATGCTCGGGACCGCTGCGGTGCTCGAGGTAGCGACCGCCTTCGCCGCGAGTCGCGGTCACGATCGCGACTTCGACCTGCTCGGCCGCCATGGTGGCGAGCAGGCCGCCGAGCCCGAGCGACTCGTCGTCGGGATGGGCGAGCACGGCCATGAGGCGCAACCCGGCGGCGCTCATGGCGCCCGCTCCGCCGCGAGCGGCAGCGCGCGGCCGTTGATGCCCGCCGATTCACTTAGGCACAGCTCCACCACCAGCGCGGCCACCTCTTCGGGCCGCGTCAGCCGCTCCTGCCCGGTCGTGGCCAGCACCGCGGCGAGCGCGCGCTCGGGAGGAAGCGACGCGCGCCGTCCCACGTTCTCGACCGTGCGCTCGGTCATCGGCGTGTCGACGTAGCCCGGGCAGACCGCGTTGACCGTCACCCCACTCCCGCCAGCTCGAGGGCCGCCGAGCGCGTGAGCCTGACCACGGCGTGCTTGGCGGCGCTGTAGTGCGCGACGTAACGCGCCCCTTCGAGGCCGGCGAGCGAGGCGACGTTCACGATCCGCCCGAAGCCGCGCGCGCGCATGCCGGGTGCGAACTCGCGAGTGCACAGGAACGTGCCGGTGGCGTTGACAGCGAGGATGCGGTTCCACTCCTCGAGCGTGAGCCGGTCGAGCGGCGCCGACGAGGAGTCGCCGGCATTGTTGACCAGCACGTCCACCGCTCCGAGCCGCGCCTCCGCGGTCGCGCGCAGCGCCCGCACCTGGGCCTCGTCGGTGACGTCACAGCGTGCGCCCCACGCCGCGCCGCCGGCGGAGGCGATCTCCCGCGCCACCTCGTCCACCTCGCCGCCCGAGCGCGCCGCCACCACCACGCGCGCCCCGGCCGCGACCAGCGCGCGCGCGATCACGGCCCCGATGCCGCGCCCCCCACCCGTCACCACCGCGCCGCGACCAGCGAGTGCCATGGGTGGAATCTCATTCTTCACCGACTCCGCAAGGCGCGCGGCGGTCGCCTCGGCCAGCATCTCGCCGAGCGTCGCGACGGTGGCGCGCCCTTCCTCGGCGGTGGCGTCGGCCGGCCACCCGAAGTAGGCGCGCGGGCCGCCGGCCTGCTCGAAGGTCGTGACGCCTGCGCCGATGGCGGTCGAGAGCGACGCGGCATTGGGCGGCAGCGCGCGCCGCGTTGCTTCGCGCACCAGGTCGGGACGCTCGGCCATCACGATCGAGCCTTCGTAACGCCCTGCGTGACAGGCGCCGCTCGCGAACTCCGCTCCCAGCCGTTCGGCCCACGGCCGGCGCGCGACGTCGAGCGCGATCAGCGGCAGGAGACGCTCGGCGCGCGCGCGCTGCTCCACCTCGGCGAGCGCTTTGCGATGCGCAGGATCGAGGTGAGCGTTCGCCAGCGCCAGCGCGGCGAAGCGCTGCCGAGTGAGAGAGCGCGCCAGCTCGAGCAGCAGCTCGGCCACCGTGCCCGCCTCCACCGTGATCGTGCCGGGAAAGGCGGCCGCGAACCGCGAGGCGCTGTAGCTCCAGCTCGGAAGGATCACGGCGAGATGCCCGCGCTCCGCGAGGCTCGCCGCCGCGGCGCGCGCCATCGCCTCCGCGATCACCACGTCGGTGATAAGCGGCAGGTGCGGTCCGTGCGCCTCGATCGCGCCCACCGGCAGCACCGCCACGGTGCGCGAACGATCGAGATCGCGCACCTCCTCCCAGGTCAGCGTGCCGAGTGCGCGGGCCTCGGGTGGAGCGGGCGCGGGACGGCGCTCATAGCCGCGCCGCCACCGCCTCGCCCAGTCGCTCGAAGTCGCTCGCCTCGTTGTAGACCTGGGCGCAAATCCGGACCCACAGCCGGCCGCGGTGCGCGTGGAGCTGCACCTCGATCTTGTCCTCGTGGAGCAGCGCATCGCGGAGCGCGAGCGCCGCCGCGGGGTCGTTCCGGCGCGCTCCGGCAGCGGCAGCGTCGCCATGGCGCCGACCATCGACTCGGGCACCTCGAAGCGCGTGCCCCAGCGCGCCGCCAGCTGCCGCGCCGAGTCGAGCACCAGGTCGTGCATGAGCGCTGCGCGGCCTCCATGCCCAGATCACGCAGGAAGGCGATACCTTCGGGCGCCGCGAGCGCCGCCGACGGGTCGCGGGTGCCGACGCAGTCGAACTCGGTCGTGAACCCGCGGCCCAGTCCCCACGAGATCACCGGCGGATGCAGTCCGGTCTGGCGCTCGGGCGGCGCCCACAGGATTCCGCAGCTCCGCGGCGAGTGCGCCCACTTGTGGAGGTTGGCGGCGTACCAGTCGACGCCGAGGTCGGGATCGCGAGCGGGATCGCGCCGGGCGCGTGCGCTCCGTCGACCACCACGGCCACGCCGCGCGCACGGCACGCGGCCGCGATCTCGGCGACCGGGAACAACCACGCGCTCTCGGAAGCGACGTGGTCGACGACGGCGAGCCGGGTGTGTGGGCCGATCGCGCGCACGAAGGCTTCGACCACGGCCGCCGGCGTCGCTAAGTCGGGCATCGCGATCTCCTGCACCAAGGCGCCGTGACCGTGCGTGATGTGCCGTGCCGCGTTGCCGATCGCGCCGTACCCGAGGTCCGTGATCAGGACCTCGTCGCCGGCCTTCCAAGGGAACGAGCGCAGCACGGCGTTGATGCCCGACGTGACGTTGTCGACGAACACCAGGTCGTCGCCGCGCGCGCCCAGGAACTCGGCCACCTGATCGGCCGCGACCCGCAGGCGCGGGCGTGGCAGCGGTCGGTCGCCGGTGGCGACGGCGCTCAGCTCCCGCAGCAGGAACGTCGCGGGCTGGCGCTCGATCTCGTCGCGGATCCGCTGCTGAGCCTCGAGCACGCGTCGCGGCGGTGCGCCGACCGTGCCGTGATTGAGGTAGAGAACGGCGGGGTCGAGCGCCCACTGCGCGCGCAGGGCATGGCCAAACGCCGGGGCCGTGCGCCGCGCACCGTCTTCGAGGTTGCCTGCCGTCCGCACCGCGTCCATGATGGTCGCCGACCCTACCATGAGCTTCGCGCCTCCGGAACGACTGAACATCGCCGATTGGTTCCTCGATGCTCGGCTGCGCGAGGGCCGGGAGCGCGCATCGCGATTCGCACCGACTCCGGCGACCTCACCTATGGCGACGTCGCCGCCCTCGCCAATCGCTTCGGGCATCTGCTGGCCGAGGCCGGCGCCGAGGCCGAGGACCGCGTGTTGATCGCGCTCCCGGACGGAGCGCCGTTCGTCGGCGCCCTGTTCGGCGCGCTCAAGCTCGGCGCGGTGGTGGTGATGGTGAACCCGGGACTCGCGGCCGACGACGTCGCGCACCTGCTCGACTACAGCCGCGCCAAGGTGGTGGTGACCCACCGCGACGTCGCCTCCACCTTCCTCGACGCGGCGCGCGCCGCGCGCGCCGCGAAGCGCGCTGCTGCTCGCGGGCGAAGACGAGTTCGAGCGCCGGCTCGCCGCGGCGCCCGCCAGCCTCGAGACGTTCCCCACGCACCGCGACGATCCCGCGCTCTGGCTGTTCTCGGGCGGAACCACCGGGCGGCCGAAGGCGGTGGTGCAGACGCACCGCGCGTTCGCGAACACCACCGAGTGCTATGCCAAGCAGGTGATCCGCTACCGCGAGGACGACGTCACCCTCGCGGTGCCCAAGCTCTACTTCGGCTACGCCACCGGGTCGAACCTGTTCTTCCCGTTCGCCGCCGGGGCGTCGACCGTGCTGTTCAGCGAGCCCAGCACCGTGGAGCAGTGTTCGAGCGCATCCGTCGCTACCGCCCCACCGTGCTGATCAACGTGCCGACCATGATCCACAAGATGGTGTCGCATCCGGCGGCGCGTGCGCAGGACCTCTCGTGCGTGAGGTGTGCACCTCGGCCGGCGAGGCGCTGCCGGCCGAGCTCGACCGGCGCTGGCGCGATGCGTTCGGCGTCGAGCTTCTCGACGGACTCGGCACCGCCGAGCAATGGCACATCTTCATCTCCAATCGCCCCGGCGCGGCGCGGCCCGGAACGCTCGGCCAAGTGGTGCCGGGCTTCGAGATCAAGGTGTGCGACGAGCGCGGCGCCGAGCTCGGAACGAACGAGACCGGATGGCTGTGGGTGCGCGGCGGCTCGCGCGCGATCGGCTACTGGCAGCACCAGGAGAAGACCGAGTACGCGTTCCGCGGCGAGTGGTACGTGACCGGCGACCTGGCGCGGATCGACGCCGATGGCTACGTCACCTACTGCGGCCGCGGCGACGAGCTGCTCAAGGTCTCGGGCAAGTGGCTCGCCCCCGCCGAGGTCGAAGGGTGTCTGCTCGAGCACGCCGAGGTGGCCGAGGCCGCGGTGGTCGGCGTGCCGGACGCGGCGGGACTCGTGAAGCCGCTTGCCTACGTCGTGGCTGCGCGCCGCGCGCCGGTCTCGACGAGGAGCTCAAGGCGTTCGTGCGCGAGCGGCTCGAGCCGTACAAGCATCCGCGCGAGGTGATCTTCGTCGACGCGCTGCCGCGCACCCACCTCGGCAAGGTCGACCGCGGGCGGCTGCGGCGCACGCCGAGTCCGGCGCGCGAGCCGGCGCCGTGAGCAGTCCCGCCGATTCGACCGCGAACGCCGCCTGGATCGTCGCCGCGACCCGCACCGCGTTCACCCGCGCCGGCAAGGGCGCGCTGGCCACGGCCCGTCCCGACGACCTGCTGGCGGTCCTGTTCCGGCGACTGATCGCGGAGCTTCCTCGGGCGGGATCGATGCGCTCGACGAGGTGATCGTCGGCTGCGCCTATCCCGAGGCGGAGCAGGGACGCAACGTGGCGCGCGCGATCGCGCTCGCTTCCGGGATCCCGGATCGCGTCGCCGCGATGACGCTCACGCGCATGTGCGCGAGCAGCCCTGAGGCCACGGCGATCGGCGCCGCCAAGGTGCGGCTCGGCGAAGCGCGGCTGGTGCTGGTCGGTGGCGTGGAGAGCATGACCCGCATCCCGATGGGCGGCGTGAGCCCTCTCCGAATCCCGAGTGGCTCGCGCATCGCCCCGAGATTTACGTGGCGATGGGCGAGACCGCCGAGCGCGTGGCCCAGCGCTACCGGATCGCGCGCGACGACCAGGACGCCTGGGCGCTGCGCAGCCACCAGCGTGCGGCGGCCGCGCGCGAGCGCGGCGTATTCGCGGCGGAGATCACGCCCGTGACCGCGCCCTCGGCCGCCGGCCCTGCCGCCACGGTGTGCACCGACGACGCGATCCGCGCCGACACCTCGCTCGCGAAGCTCGGCACGCTCGCCCCGGCGTTCGATCCGGCGGGAAGCGTGACCGCCGGCAACGCGTGCCCCACCAGCGACGGCGCCGCGGCGCTGCTCGTGGCGTCGACCCCGTGGTGGAGACGCTCGGCCTGACGCCGCTCGGCCGCTTCGTCTCGTACGCGGTAGCGGGTGTCGACCTCGGCGCTCATGGGGATCGGTCCGGTCGAGGCGGTACCCACGGCGCTCGCGCGCGCCGGCTCGGGCTCGAGCGGATCGATCGCATCGAGCTCAACGAGGCGTTCGCCTCGCAGGTGCTCGCCGTCTCGCGCGCACTCGGCCTGCCGGAAGAGCGGCTCAACGTGAACGGCGGCGCGCTGGCGCTCGGACATCCGCTCGGCGCCTCGGGCGCGCGATTGATCGGCACGCTGCTGCGCGAGCTGCAGCGCTCGGGCGGACGATACGGATTGGCGACTTTGTGCGTGGGCGGTGGCATGGGCGCGGCAATTGTTGTGGAGCGTGTCACACTCGTTTGATCTTGACACCAGTCGGACACATCGCGCGGCGGTTCGCTCGAACCTCGTGGCGATGGAAGCTGGGTCACTCGCCTCTCGATCTCGCCCGTGGTCGCGGTACCGCTCGCGGGACTGCTGATCGGACTCACCGCGGCCATCTCGCTGGTCGATTACGTCACCGGCTCCGAGATCTCCGTCTCGTTCTTCTACCTGCTTCCCGTGGCACTCGCGACCTGGTTCATGCGGACGCAAGGCTGGAATCGCCTTGTCGGTGCTGTCGGCGGTCGGGTGGAGCGCAGCGTATGACCTCTCGCGGCGCTTCTACTCCAACCCCAACATCTTCTACTGGAACGTCGCGCTCGAGCTCGCGACCTTCCTGGCCGTCACGGTGGCGCTCGCCGCGGTTCGGAGCGAGATGCGCAAGGAGCGCGCGCTCGCCCTCCAGCTCGAAGAAGCCTACCTGCGCCTCGACGACGAGCAGCGGCTGGTCGGCGACCTGCAGCGCGGCCTGCTGCCGCCGGCGCCACCGCCCTGCCCGGGATCTCGATCGCGATCCATTACGTGCCGAGCGCCCGGGCGGGCGGCGACTACTACGATTTCTTCCCGCTCGCCGGCGGACGCACCGGGTTCCTGATCGCCGACGTCTCCGGTCACGGCAGCCCCGCCGCGGTGGTGATGGCGATGCTGCGGGTCCTGCTGCACACGGCCTCGACGCCGCTCGAGCCACTCGAGCGGGCGCTCGACGCGATCAACGCCCGCTTCCGCGAGTTCACGCTGCGCGAGCAGTTCGTCACCGCCTGCTACTCGGTGCTGGACGCGGCGGTCTCGCCTCGATCACGTACGCCCCTGGCGGGGCATAATCCGCCGCTGCTGGTGCGCGCCCGCACCGGCGAGATCGAGGCGTTCGAGAATCCGTCAGGGTTGCCGCTCGGCGCCTTCGAGGACACCGTCTTCACCGCGTGCACGGCGCGGCTCGAGCCCGGCGACACCGCGCTCTTCTACACCGACGGACTTCACCGAGGCGATGAACGCCCGTGGCGAGCTGTTCGGAGAGGAGCGGGTGCGGGAGCTGCTGATCCGCCACCGCTGCGAGAGCGCCGAGCGCCTGCGCGATGCCCTGGTCGCAGCCATGCATGCCCACGAGGCCGGCGCGGCTCAGGCCGACGACGTCACTCTGATCGTGGTGCGCGCCGAGCGCGCGACCGCAGCTGCGGCGGCTACGCCTCTTCTTGAGCGAGCCGAGCATCTGGTCGAACTCCTTGGCGGCCGCGTCGACCGTCTGGCCGGGCCGGTGAGCTTGAAGAACACCGCGCCGCTCGGTCCCTCGATGATCGCGCCGAAGAGTTCGTGATCCGGATGGGTGCCCGCATCTCCGCCCATGCCGGCGTGCGCCACGTACGTGCCCTTCACCCGCACCAGCGACACCGGCATGCCGTTCACGGTCTTCGACGTTCGCTCGGGCGTCTTGGGATCGGAGAACTCGTCGATCCAGCGATCGATGTTGGCGTTCGTGCCGCCGCCCTGTCCCGGCCCGAAGTAGAAGACCGCGCATTGCGCCTCGGGGGCATCGCTCGGACCGGGGATGTTGTACGTCGCGACGCGCATCGAGCTGCCGGCCGCGTTCGTCCAGCGCTTGGGCACGGTCCAGTCGATCCCCGGATCGCCGCCGCTCTGCACCGCCATCTGTCCCGCGCCGCCCGGTGGCATCCTGCCCGAGGTCGAGGGCGGCATGCCGGGCGATTCCTCGACCGCCTGGGGAACGGGCTGGGTGGCGCTGGGTGCTGCGCGTCCATGCGTAGAAGGCGAGTGCGGCGATGCCGATCAGCAGCACGATCACGAAGTTGCGCAGCGACATGTCTCGGGACCTCCCGGGATCAGGATCGACGAGCGGGCGACGCTTCGAGCCGTCGCTCGGTCTCGGCGTCGAACACGTGGAGCGACTCCAGGTCGAGGACGAGCGTGACGCGCTCCCACCGAAGGCGCGCGATGCGATTCGGACTTGGCGACCAGCAGGTCGTCGCCCGCACGGCTGTGGAACACGGCTTCGCTGCCAAGCAGCTCGACGACCTCCACGGTGGCCGGCACCGCGCCGGGTCCTAGGGCGGCGCCGTTGCCGAGCGCCAGGTGCTCGGGGCGGATGCCGATCACCACGCGGCGATCCGCGCTTCCCACCGCCTCGCGCCATGCCGCGGGCGTCGGCACCGAGAACGTGGCGGTGTCGAGGCTCGCGCCGCCTCGAGCCACGGTGGCGCGCACGAAGTTCATGGGCGGGGTGCCGATGAAGTTCGCGACGAACAGGTTGACCGGGCGCTCGTAGACCTCGAGCGGCGTGCCGATCTCGCTGCAGGCGCCCTGGCTCATCACCGCGATGCGCGCGCCCATCGTCATCGCCTCGACCTGGTCGTGGGTCACGTAGACCGTCGTGGTGCCTGAGGCGTGCGCTGGATCCGGGAGATCTCGGCCCGCATCTGCACGCGCAGCTTGGCGTCGAGGTTGGAGAGCGGCTCGTCGAACAGGAACACCGCCGGCTGGCGCACGATCGCGCGACCCACCGCCACGCGCTGGCGCTGGCCGCCCGACAGCTCGCGAGGACGGCGATCGAGCAGGTTCTGGATGTCGAGGATGCGCGCGGCGTCGCCGACCATGCGCTCGATCTCGGGCGGCGGCACCCGGCGGTTGCGGAGACCGAACGCCATGTTGTCGCGCACCGTCATGTGCGGGTAGAGCGCGTACGACTGGAACACCATGGCGATGTCGCGGTCCTTGGGCGGCAGGTCGTTCACCACGCGGTCCCCGATCAGGATCTCGCCGGCGCTCACGTCCTCGAGCCCCGCGATCATCCGCAGCGCCGTGGACTTGCCGCAGCCGGACGGGCCCACCAGCACCATGAACTCCTGGTCACGGATGTCGAGGTCGAGGTCCTCGATCACGCGCGTCTTGCCGAAGGACTTGCTGACGCCGCGAAGCGTGACACCTGCCACGGTGGGTCTCCTGCCGATCACGAGACGGTTCGCGCGGCAGCCTAGGGCGCGCGAAGGTGCCCGTCAATCCGCTCGGAATGTCACAGGCCGGGGCTAAGCCCGCGTACCCCGTCAGCTCGGTGTAGCTGTCGCCCGCCACCGCCCGCCCGGCGCGCGCTCCCTCACCCGCACGCTTCCCTCCCAGTACACGACGCCACCGCTCGCCCGCGTCGACAGCTCCTGGTCGTCGACGGCCGGCGTCACGCTGAGGTCGACGTCGAGGCTCGGGATGCGCACGCGCCATCCGTGCGGATAGACGGCGCCCGAGCGGGCTCTTCCAGCGGCCCAGCGCGCGCATCGTCGAACTGGTCGCGCGCGGAGCCTCACGGTCCGTCCGTCGGACGTCACCCACGTGCCGCTCGAGACCGGATCGATACCGCCGTCCTCGTGGCGCAGGACGTAGAGCATCAGCGCTTCACCACCGTCGAGCCTGAGCCCGAACCAGTCCCAGCCCACCTCCGTGGAATCGAGCCGGGTGGTGCCGAACTCGTGATCCATCCAGGTCACGCCCGTCACGGCGAAGGAGTCGCGCTCGACGCGCACGGCCGCCACGCGTGGTCATGCGCGGGAACGAGTAGTAGTAGGACGCGTTGCCCGGGGCCCGGACTTGCGGCTCACCCCCGCCTCGCCCTGGAGCACCGGAGCGCCGAGCGGCGCCAGCTCGAGATCGAAGGCGAAGTCCGCGACGCCGGCCTTCAGCCGGTGCGTGAGCGCATCGGCGCCTCAGCGCAGCGCTCCAGTCGTCCACCCACACCCGGTAACGGGTGGTGTCGGCGCCGGCCATGCCGAGCGCCGGGCGCTGGATCGCCTCCGCGAAACGGAACCGGTGGCGGTCCTGGTCGGTGAGTGCCGGTGTGCGCGAACAGCACGGTATGCGGCGCCCACGCCGAGCGGCTCGCTGCGCGCGCCCGGTCGAGCCCGACGCGGAAGAAGGTGAGCTGGTAGCCGAAGTGGCGGCCGGCCCCTGCGAGCCGGCCGGTGTAGTACCACCATTCGAGCCGATACTCGGGATGCGACGCGTGGTCGCGCGGGAACGCGAAGCGCCGTGGCGTCGTCACCAAGCGGTAGCCGTCGCGCTCGAGCGGACCCTCGGCCGGGGGCGCCGCACTGGCGCTCGCGGCCAGCGCCAGCACGGTGAGCAGCGCGCGCGCCACGCGCGGCGCGGTCGCATCAATCCATCCGCATGGCTTCGGCGGCCACGCGGGTCGCCGCCAGCCGTGCCGGCGCGATGCCTGCCAGCGCCGCGCTCACCACCATGAGCGCCAGGCGCCGAGAAACACCCGCGCTTCGAGGTGCGTGCGGATGGTCCAGCCGGAAGTACTGGCGGTTGATCACGTGAATCAGGATCATCGCCAGCGCCAGGCCGCACACGCACCCGAGCAGCGCGCCGCTCAGGTCCGATCGCCACGCTCTCGACCAGCACCATGCGCTGCACCTGTCCGCGCTGCGCTCCCACGGCGCGCAGCACCGCGATCTCGCGGCCACGCTGGAGGATCAGCGCGGTGAGCGTGCTGGCCACCCCGAGCACCGCGACCAGGATGGCGATGGCCTGGAGCGCGAAGGTGATCTGGAAGGTCTGGTCGAACACCTGGAGCGCCCGTGCGCGCAGCTCGCGATTGGGCGTGGCGTTGAGCACCAGGTCGTCGTCGCGGGCCGCGGCCAGCACCGCAGCACGCAGGTCGTCGACGCGCACCCCTGGCGCGGCGTACACCGCGAGGCTCTCGATGCGATGCGCGCGCCACAGTCGCTCGAAGAGCGCGGCGTCCATGAGCACACCGCCCGCATCGGTGGTGTAGTCGCGGTAGACGCCGAGCACCGGCAGGCTCGCGACGCCGCTCGGCGTGGCGAGCGCGAGCCGATCGCCGGCGCGCACGCGATGATGGCTCGCGAAGCTCTCGCTCACCACCACGCCGCCCCGCGACCGCGCCGCGCTCAGGAGCTCGCCCGCGCGACCGTGCACGAACTGGAGGTTTCCGAGGCGCGCCTGCACGCCGAAGTCCACGCCCGCCGCGAAGGCCGGGCGGCCGCCGTGCAGGATGCGCGTGCCGCGGAAGGTGTCGACGCCGATCACGCCCGGCAGCGCGCGCACGCGCGCCACGAACCTTCGGGCAGCGCGGTGGCGCCGAAGTTCTCGCGGTGACCCACCGGCTCGACGAAGAGATCGCCGCGGATGGTCTGGGCGACCCAGGTGTCGACGGTGCGGCGGAAGCTGCTCACCATCACGTCGAGGGCCACCAAGCATGCCCACCGCCACCATGAGCGCCGCGACGGCGGCGCCGGTGCGCGCCACCGCCAGCCGCAGGTAGCGTGCGCCCAGCGTGCCCGCGACGCCGGCCAGCCAGCGGAACGGAGAGGCGGAGCACGTGGCCGACCACGCGCGTGAAGCCGGGAGCGCACAGCGGAGAATCCGATCAGCGCCAGTCCCGCGCTCCACGAATCCTCCAGCCGGCCGGCCTGCGCGCACCGTCCACGCGGAGACTGGCGAGCGCCGCCAGCAGTCCCGCGAGCCCCGCCACGGTCCAGCGCAGCAGCGGCACGCGCTCCGCCTCGATCAGCAGACCCTGGCGCATCGTGACGCCTGGAGGCGTGCGCGCCGCCTCGAGCGCGGGCGCGAGTGCGAGATCGCGGCCGCCACTGGGCCGAGGGCGAACCCCAGCAGGTAGACGCCGCGATCCGGATGGAGCGTGGAGGCCTGGTGCACGAGGTAGAGGTCGGTCAGCGTGCGCGACACCAGTCGCAACGCGCCGCGCGCGAGCCACGTGCCGAGCACCAATCCCAGGGCGCCGCCCACCACGCCGAAGCTCAGGCCCTCCGCCAGAAACAGCGCGGCGATGCCGCGCCGCGTGACGCCCAGCGCGCGCAACACGCCGATCTCGCGCCGCCAGCGCAGCACCGACATCGCCACCGCATTGAAGATCAGGAAGGTGGCGACGAAGAGCGCGATGAACGACAACGCGGGAGAGATTGAGCGCAAAGGCCTTCACCATGCTCTCGACCTGGCGGGTGCGGCCGCGCGGCGCGTCGACGCCGGCGTCCGCCGGCAGCAGGCCGCGCAAGCGTCTGGCGAGCGGCGTCGCGAGCGCGCGGATCGACGTCGAGATCGATGCGATCGATCCGTCCGGAAGCGGCGCAGCACTCCTGCGCGGTGGCGATGTCGACGATCGCCACGTTGCCGCCGAAGGCGTGTTCGAGCTTCGGGCGCATCGAGCAGCCGCCTCACCACCAGCGGCTCGGGGCGTCCCGAGGCCAGCACGGTGAGCGTGTCGCCGAGACGGAGCTCGTGACGCGCCGCGAATCCTCCCGGCACCGCCGCCGCGCGCGGATCCGCCATGAGTGCGAGCGCCGCGCCACGTGAGGACTCGGGCGGAAGGCGGAGTCGGTCGAACCGACCCTCGGAGAGCGGGTCGAGCCCGAGCAGCAGCACCGTCTCTGGCCAGTCGTCGAGCGGGGCCGCCGAGGTTCGCAGGGGCGGCCCGCCCGCCCGTGCGCGCAGGTACGACTCCACCACCGGCGACGCGGCCCGCACCCCGGGAACCTTGCGCACCGCCGGGAAGACACGCTCGTCGACGCCTTCGGAGGAAGCGCTGACCTCGAGATTGGCTTTGCCGGCGACCGCGTCCACCGTGTCGCCGAAGGAGGCGAGCGCGGACGTGCTGGCGAGCCGGATGCTCACGAACATCGCCACGCCGAGTCCCACGCCCAGCAGGGTGAGGAGCGTGCGCACCGGCTTCCTCGACCAGGCGGCGCAGGATCACGCGCCTCCACACCGTGTTCATGTCACCGGCCGATCGTCCACCACGCGGCCGTCGTGGAGCTCGACCACGCGCGCGCGCGCCGCCTGCCTCGCGGCTGTGCGTCACCAGCACCACCGTGGCGCCGTGCCGCTCCGCCACCGCCCGCAGCAGCCCCAGCACCTGGTCGGCCGAGCGCGAGTCCAGGTTGCCGGTCGGGCTCGTCGGCCAGCACCAGCGCCGGCGCGATCGCCAGCGCGCGCGCGATCGCGGCGCGCTGCATCTCGCCGCCCGAGAGCGCGTGCGGGCGCGCGTCGCGACGCGCGCCGAGATCCACCTCGTCGATGAGGCGGTCGGCGGCCGCGCGCGCCGCGGCCGCGGGTCGCCCCGCCAGCTCGGCGGGCAGCGCGACGTTCTCGCGCACGGTGAGCGTCGAGATCAGGTTGAAGAACTGGTAGATGACGCCGATGCGGTCACGGCGCAGCCGGGTGAGCACGTCGTCGGAGAGCCGCGACAGCTCGGTCCCCTCGATCCAGATCTGTCCGGAGGTCGGCACGTCGATGCCGGCGGCGAGATTGAGCAGCGTGCTCTTGCCCGAGCCGCTGCGCCCGGTGACCGCCAGAGATTGGCCCTGCGGCACGGTGAGCGAGACGCCGTCCAAGGCGCGCACCGTGCTCGCGCCGAGCCGGTACTCCTGACCACCTCGACGAAGCGGAGCGCGCCGTCGGAAGACGCGCTCACCGCGCGCCGCCGGGCGTCGCTCCCGCGCTCTCGCGTCCGTGTCGCGCCACGCGCGTCGCGCACCTCGTCGAGCGTCGCGCGATAGAGCGAGTCGCGCCCGCCGATCGCCACCGCCCGCGACGCCAGTGTCTCGGCCTCGTCGAGCCGCCGGCCGCGCCGTGCGAGCGCGAGCGCCAAGTTGTTGAGCGCATCGGGATCGTCGGGGCGGCGCGCAGCGCGTCGCGATAGCAGCGCTCGGCCTCGCCCCAGTCGCCGCCGTGCGGCGTGCAGGTTGCCGAGGTTCAGATGCGCAACCGCGAGTCGCGCGTCCCTGTGGATCGCCTTCTGGTACTCGCGCTCGGCCAGATCCGCGCGCCCGGCGCGCTCGTACGAGACGCCGAGGTCGCTGTGCTCGGCGGCGGTGAGGGGATCGTTCAGCACGACCAGATGCCCGCAGCCGCCGAGCGCGATCCACGCGGCGACGGCCAGCGGCCAGCGTACGCGGATCACGGCCGGCGCACGATCAGCGCGCGCGACCCCGCCGGCTTCCATCGCTTGAGAAGCTCCGAGCGCGCCATCCAGCGCTCGTGCGCGCCGCCATCGTGCAGCAGGTAGCGGAGCTTCTCCGCGTCCCAGCCCACGGCCACTCGCGTAGTGGCCACGCTCGAGCGGGCCGACCCCGCGGTCGACCAGCAGGACCGGCGGCACGCCCTCCTCGAGCAGCGCGACCAGCGAGTCCGCGTCCGGTGTCTCGACTCGCGGCGTCAGAATCCGGCGGCCGCGCGGCCGCGGCCAGATCGGTGATGAGCGCCCCGCGTAGGACGGGATCGTAGGCTCGCTCCGTCTCGGCGAGCGCCGCGGAGTCGGCGCCGTAGTAGCGCAGCACCATGGCGAGCGCCGCCGGTCCGCACCGCTCGGGCGCCTGGCGGATCAGCGGGACCGGCAGGTGCACCGTGGCGGCGGGAGCCGTCGCGTGCGCGGCCGTCGCCGCGATCGCGGCCAGCGCCGCCACCACGGCCAGCCTCATTTGACCACGATCTCCTTGTTCATGAGCTTGAGGATCACGATCACCAGCAGAATGATGATCAGGATCGCGATCAGAGCGCCGAGCCCGTCGCCGCCGCTGGGTAGGCCCTTCGAAGCGCTGGCGAGCGTGTGTAGGTCTTCGTCGGACATCGTGGCCAGGCGCAGCTGGACGTCCGCGGGCGCCACCCCGTAATCGCGGAGCTTCTGCGCCACCAGCTTGTTCTCGAGCGCGCGCTGCACCGCGATCACGTCGGCGTCGCGCGCCCCTGTGATCGCCGTCTCGCCGGAGAGCCGCGAAGGCGCGAAACCCGCGGCGGCCGGGGCGATGTGCAGGGCTCCCCACCAGGTGACCATCAGCAGGGCGGTCCAGAACCGCAGAATGCGCGGGAAAGATCTCATCCTGTCCTCCTTGACCGAAGCGGAAGATCGAAGCGTGACAACCGGTGTCGACAGTAGCAAAGCACGGACCGCCACGGAACCGTCACGGCGGCGACGCGCGCCCCGCGGTTCCCGCCGAGCACCCCGGTGGTGACCCGCACCACGTCGGCGAGCGTGGGATCGGCCTGGGTCGCGCCGGCGGGGATCTCGGCCAGCGCGCGGCGTGCGGCGTCGGCGTCGTGCGCGAGCGCCGCCAGCAGCGCTTCGTACGCGTGCTGATAGTCCATTGACAGGCCGGCGCGGCGCGCCTGCGCCAGCGTGGCGCGCGCCTCCGTCAGGCGCCCGGCCTGGATCTGGATCTGGATGAGCCCGGCCCATCCGTCCGTCAACGCCGGATTGGCGTCGACCGCCCGGCGGAACTGCGCCTCGGCGTCGTCGAGCCGGCCCCGCGCCGCGGCCAGGCGGGCGCGGCCGATCCAGGCGAGCGGCGCTCCGCCGGATTTCGTCTCGAGCGCCGCGTAGAGCGATTCCGCGGTCGCGATCCTCCCCGCGGCCGCGCAGGCGTCGGCGAGCGCGCGCACCGCGAGCGCGTTGTCGGGAGCGACCTGCACCGCCTGCTGGTACCAGGCGAGCGCCTCGGCGCCGCGACCCAGGCGCGCGAGCGCGTTCGCGTAGTCGTAGTAGAGATCGCCGCGATCGACCGCGGACACGCGCCCGGCCCGACCCTCCTGCTCGAGACGCAGCGCCTTCTCGTATTCGGCGATCGCGAGGTCGGAACGTCCCTGCTCGGCCCAGCGTGTTCCCAGGTCGAAGGCGAGCCCCCATTCGTACTGGCGCCGCGCCAGCTCCGGCGCGGGGAGGTTCACCACCACGAATCCGCCCGCGAGCAGCGCGGTCACGGGAAGCAGCGCGCCGCGCTTGCCGAGCGCCGCGGCGCTGCGCTCGAGCGCGAGTGCCGCGAGCAGCAGCGCCGCGGGCACCAGGTGGTGTCGGTAACGGTCGGTCACGAAGAACGGCGCGACCGCCAGGGTCATGGCGATCGCGTATCCGAGCACGAAGCGCTCGCGGTTCCCGCGCGGCCAGGCGAGCGCGAGTCCCGCGAAGGCCAGCGGGCCGAGCAGCGCGAAGCCGCCCAGGCCACGCGCGCCGAGCGGCCCGGCCACGGTGCGGTACTCCTCGAGGTTCTCGATCTGCGGGTACTCGCGGCGGTTCCACAGCATGCCGATCTTGCGCAACGCGAGTCCGAGCGCGCGGCCGGGATGCGCCGCGATCCATGCGCGCGCGGCGCGCCCAGTGGGACGAGCTGGCGCGCGGCCCGAGCGTCAGGCCTGCGCTCGCGGCCAGGTACTCGCGCGTGTCGGCCTCGACGCCCCCGTCTAAGCCCGCGCTGAGGGCCGAGCCGATCACCTGCGTCCCGGTCACGCGCAGGAAGCCGCCGGTCGCCTCCGGGTTGTTGCCGATCCAGAGGTTGAGTCCGCCGTTGTACGTGAAGGGGATCCACTCCCTGCTCACCGCCAGGTTGCGCAGCGCCGGCGGCGTCACGGTCAGCAGGAACCCGGCGAGCAGCCATGCGGTCCGGATCGCGACCGCGCGGGCGGGAGCGCGCGCGGCGCCACGAGGAAGAGCCACGCCGGGAGCAGGAGCGCTACGGCAGTGGCGCGACCTTCGGCGATCAGTCCGATCAGCGCGCCGAGCAGCGCGAGCATGCGGCTCGAAGCACGATCGACGGCGAAGCGCACCACACACCAGAGCAGCAATGACTCCAGAAAGAACAGCAGCGACTCCATCAGCACCAGGCCGTCGAAGAAGACCGCGGTCTCGTAGAAGAGCGCGAGGGCGCCGACCGCCACGCCGGCCCACGGCCGCGTGAGCCGCCGCGCCGCATCGGCGAGCAGCATCACCGCGACCGCGCCCCACAGGCTCTGCAGCACCAGCACGTCGTGGATCGAGTCGCCGGCCAGCACGCGCAACAAGGTGAGCGCGTAGGGATAGAGCGGGCCGAGGAAGAAGGCGTTGCGCCCGATCAGGCCGTGCGCGAGCAGCACGCCCGACCAGCGCCAGTAGATCGCGGCATCCTCGGTGAGACTCCCGCCCAGCGGCGAGGCCGCGAGCCGCCCGAGGTAGAGCACGCGCCAGCCCCAGGCCGCGGCGCCGAGCACGATCAGCGTCCACGCCCAGTGGGACAGGCGACGGCCGGAAGGCGCGCTCGAGGTGGTCACGGCGGGTGGCGCGGCCTGCCGCCGTCGTTCGTCCCTGGGACTCATGCGTTCGTCATGGCTCCGAGGCCGCCTACCCTACCAACATCGTTGGCGGCCGCGGGAGCATGGTGCATCCTGGGGATTCCATGCGGCGACTGGCAGCCGGCTTACTGCTCGGCCTCACCCTGACGACGTGCGCGGCTCCTCGCCCCACGCTGCGCTACGCGCCCGGGCCAGACGGCGGCCGGCCGCGCCTGGGCGGGCACGCGATCTTCACGCGCGAGGAGGATCCGGACTACCTCGACCCCGCGCTCTCCTACGGCACCTACACCGCGCCGCTCATCGAGGGCGTCTATCGCGGGCTCCTCGAGTACGTGGACGCTCCCGGAGACTCCGGCGCGCGCCTGATTCCCGAGCTGGCGACGTCGCTGCCCGATGTGCGCGAAGGTGGCACGCTCTACGCGTTTCGTGTGCGCCCCGACGCGCGCTTCGGCGCACCCGTCCATCGCCACATCACCGCGGCCGATTTCAAGTACGCGATCGAGCGGCTGTGGCGCGTCAACTCACCCGGCATCGATTTCTACGGCGGGATCGTCGGCGCCGAGCGGCTCGAGGCCGGGCACGACACCGCGCTCGCCGGCGTGATCGCGCGCGGCGACTCGCTCTACATCCGGCTGCGTCGTGCCGACGCGACCTTCCTCGACGTGCTGGCGATGTCCTTCACCTGCCCGCTGCCGCGCGAGATCGTGGAGCGCTATCCCAACCAGTTCTCGCAGCATTCGGTATCGAGCGGACCCTTTCAGGTGGCCGAGTACACGCCGCGGCGGCGCGTGCTGCTGATCCGCAATCCGGATTACTGCGGCACCCCGCGTGGCTCGACACCTTCGAGCTGCGGCTGAGCGTGGCCCCACCCAACGGCGTCGCGCTGATCCGCCGCGGTCTCGCCGACGGCGGCATCTTCGAGGTGCCGGCCGCGGAGTTCGGGCGGCTGCGGCGCGACCCGCTGTGGCGTCATCAGGTGATGGTGAGCGACGCGCTCAACACCTGGTTCGTGTTCATGAACGTGCGCGTGCCGCCATTCAACGACCCACGCGTGCGGCAGGCGGTGGCGTGGGCGGTCGATCACCGCGCGCTCGCCAAGGCCTGGAGCGGCGCCGCCACTCCGGCCGGCGAGATCCTCCCGCTCTCCTCCCGGGCGCACGCCCCTGCGCGCGTACCCGGGACCCGACACCGCGCGTGCGCGGCAGCTTCTGCGTGAAGCCGGATTTCCGAACGGCTTCTCCACCACCCTCTACGGATACACGGCGGACCCCGAGCCACGCGAGGCCGCCATCCTGCAACAGAACCTCGCCGACATCGGGATCCGTGCGCGGCTCGAGCTGAGCGAGGCCGCGGGCTACACGGCGTTCGCGGGCGACACGTCGAACCGGGTGCCGCTCGGACTCTACGGCTGGTACGCCGACTATCCCGACCCTCCAACTTCTTTGGTCCGCTGCTGGACGGCCGCCGCATCACCGCGCTCCAGAACAACAACCTCTCGATGTACGGCAATCACGAGGTCGAGGCACGCATCGATCGGGCGATGGTGACCGCCGATGCCGCGGCGCGCGCGGAGATGTGGCACCAGATCGATTCTCTGGTCATGGAAGATGTTCCGCTGGCGCCCACCGTCCACGCGCTCGAGACGCGGCTCTTCAGCCCGCGACTGGGCGGCTGGTACCACCACGTCACGCGCCTGCTGAAGATCGATCGCCTCTATCTCAAGCAGCCGCTGGCGCTGGAAGCACCGGTAGCGAGCGGTCGAGCGGCCCGGCCGCCGCACGCCGCGGGCACGCCGTGAGCCTGCCGGCCAGCGCGTCCGAGCGCGAGGAGACGCCGGCGCCCGCACCTTCGCCGTGGCGGACCGCGGCGCGCCGCTTCGCCGCGGACCGCTGGGCGCTCGCGGGGTGCGCGTTCCTGATCGCGCTCCACGGGATCGCGCTCGCGGCTCCGTGGGCGCTCCCAGAGGTGCTCCACCGCTCGGCGTTCCGCCAGCGGATGAACGACCCGGTGCGCGTGGCGGGTCGCGTGGTGGAGGTGGTGTCGGACGACGGCATACCCGTGGGGCCGTGCGCGAGCTTTCCGCTCGGCGCGGACCTGACCGGCCGCGACGTGCTGGCGCGCGTGATCTACCGGCAGCCGGGTGTCGCTGCTGGTCGCGACACTGGGCACCTTGCTCGCGCTAGGGCTGGGACTGGCCGCCGGGCTCGTGGCTGGCCTCTATCGCGGCGCGATCGACACGCTGATCTCGCGCTTCGTCGACGCCATGATGTCGATCCCGGTGCTCCTGCTGGCGATCGCGCTCGGCTCGGTCATGCGCGGCGGCAGCCTGGGGGTGGTGGTGCTGATCCTCGGACTCGTCAACTGGACCTACCTCGCGCGCATCGTTCGCGCCGAGGTGCTGTCGCTGCGCGAGCGCGACTTCGTCGAGGCGGCGCGCGCGCTCGGCGCCAGCGACCGTGCGCTCCTGGTCCGTCACCTCCTCCCCAACCTGGTGGGCCCGGTGCTGGTGTTCGCCACGCTCTCGATGGCCGGGAACATCCTGCTCGAGAGCGCGCTCAGCTTCCTCGGCGTCGGCGTCCAGCCGCCCACGCCGAGCTGGGGCAACATGATCCAGGAAGGCATGGCGTTCTACGGCGTGGCGTGGTGGATGTCGATGTTCCCGGGCCTCGCGATCCCTAGTAACGGTGGTGAGCTACAACCTGGTGGGCGAGGCGCTGCGCGACGCGCGCTCGATCCCGCGCTGCGCCGAGGGGCCGCGTGATCGCACACGTGGTGCGACGCCTGGCCTGGAGCGCCCTGGTGCTGGTGCTGGTCGCGACCATCACGTTCACGATCTTCTTCGCGATCCCCACCAACCCGGCGGCGCTGATCGCCGGCAAGTACGCCTCGCCCCAGACCATCGCGCTGATCGAGAAGCGGCTCGGGCCTCGACCAGCCCAAGCCGGTCCAGCTCGCGCGCTTCCTGGCGCGCGCCGCGCCGCGGCGACCTCGGCGATTCGTACGCGAGCCAGCAACCAGTCGCGGCCGCGATCGCTCGCCGCGCTTCCCAAGACGCTGTCGCTGACGGTGGGGGCGGTGGCGATCTGGCTGCTGGTCGGCATCCCCTCGGCGTGCTCGGCGCGCTCAAGCCGCGCTCGATCTGGGACCGGATGGGAACGCTCTTCGCGCTGTTCGGGATCTCGGCGCCCGCCTACTGGCTCGGGCTCGTGTTCCTCAACGTGTTCGCCGATCGGCTCGGCTGGTTCCCGCTCGGCGACTACGCCGAGATCGGTCATGCCGGCGTCGTGGAATGGGCGCACCATCTGGCGCTGCCCTGGGCCACGCTCGCCCTGCTCTACGCCGGCTGGTACGCGCGCATGACCCGCAGCCAGATGCTCGAGGTCATGCGTCAGGATCACGTGCGCACCGCCTGGGCCAAGGGGCTGCCGCCGCGCGACGTCACCACGCGCCATGTGTGGCGCAACGCGCTGCTGCCGATCGTCACCATGCTCGGTGCCGACGTGGCCGGCCTCTCGGCGGCGCGGTGCTGACCGAGACCGTGCTATGGCATCCCGGGCATCGGCGGCCTGGCGTGGAAGGCGATCCGCCAGCGCGACCTGCCGATGGTGATGGGGTCGGTGCTGTTCGCGGCGCTGTTCATCGTGATCGCCAACCTGGTGGTTGATCTGACGTACACTGCGCTCGACCCGCGCATTCGCAGCGAGGCGGGCGGAGCGTAGGACGTCATCGCCGCCATGAGCGCAGGGGCTGGTTCGAAGAGGAGCGCGTGACCGGAACTCACCGGCCGGCCGACTCGGCTTCCATCCGCGTGGTGCCCAAGCACCACGCGCTGGTGCGCGCTCTCCCACTGGCTCAACGTGCCGCTGCTGTTCGGCGATGATCGCGAGCGGGCTCGCGATCTACTGGGCAGCGCCGGTGTTCGTCCACGACTACGACCCCGCGATCCGCACCCGCGATTATCTCGGCAGCCTCGGCGCCGGTATCGCGCGGCTGCTCGAGACCAGGGGGCGAGCCACGCTTCTGGATCTACAACCACCTGAGCCTCGGGACCTACCAGCTCGCGCTCGCTGCGCTGGCATTGGGTCTTCGCCTACTTCTTCATGGCGAACGGGCTGCTCTATCTGATCGGCCTGATCGCTGGGCGGCGGATGGCGCGCGTTGCTCCCGCGCCGCTCCGATGGGCGCGAAGCCATGGCGATGTTGCGCTACTACCTCGGCGTGGTGCCCATGGCGATCCTGCGCCGGCCGTGGCCCCATCCGCCGATCGCCTCCAAGTACAACGCGCTCCAGCGCATCCGCATACTTCGCGATGCCCGTGCTGGGCACGCTGGTGGTGCTCTCGGGCTGGGCGATGCACAAGCCGGTTCAGCTCGGCTGGCTCGAGCGGCTGTTCGTGAAGCTACGACGGCGCGCGCGTCGTCCACTTCCTCTGCATGGTCGGGCTCGGCGGCTTCGTGATCCCGCACGTGATCCTGGCGATCGCCGACGGATGGGACACGCTGCGCTCCATCGTCGTGGGCTGGTCCGCGCGCGTGCTTAAGAGCGGCGATGTCTGGACGAGCCGCGCGCGGCCCGCGACGCCGGCGAGCCGCCCGAAGCCGGACCGAGCGCCGGCCGACTCATCGCCGCCGTTGCGACGCCGAGCGCGCCTGCCGAGCCCGAGGGCGAACCCTCGCCACAGAAGAGCCGCCGGCCCCGCGCCGCTCCTGCGGTCGCTTCCGCCCCGCGGCGTCCGAGCTGGCATGCGGAGCAACCCGAGAGCGCGATCGAGATCCCGCGCGGGAAGCTCGCCGCCAGCTCGCGCCGCGACTTCCTGCTGTTCGCCGGCGCGCGCTGGTCGGCCACGATCGCTGGGCGGATGGTGGCTGCTCCCCGACCGTGCGAAGGGACGACTGGTGGGCGACGCCGCGACGGGACGCGCTCGACAGCGCTCGCGACCCGCATGGGGCTCTCGCGCGGCAATCGCGAGCAGGTGCTGGATGGCACGCTCACATTCGACGACGACGTCGCCGAGGCGCTCTACTCCAGGGACCGGAGCGTGCGCACCTATCGAAAATCGGAGGCGAGGCCGCTCCGCAACAACTATCAACGGGGCCACGCCGGGCCCCGAGATCCTGCCGAGCTGGCGCCTGGAACGTCAGCGGACTGGCCTCGGGCCGCGCGGAGCGCTTCAGCGATCGAGGACCTGCTGGCGCGCTGCCCGCTCCACGAGCAGGTGACGCGGCTCGTGTGCGTCGAGGGCTGGAGCGCGGTCGCGTGGTGGGGCGGCATCCGCTTCGCCGATTTCCTCGCCGCATTCCCGCCCGCGCCCGGCGCGCGCTGGGCGGCGCTGCGCTCGTCGGTGAGCCTCGACGGAGCGGGACGTCCCGAGCCCCTACTACGTGTCGATCGACCTGCCGACCGCGCACCACCCGCAGACGCTGCTCGCCACGCACTACGCGGGCCAGCGCGCTGCCGCTCGCACGGCGCGCCGCTCAGGCTCCTGGCGCCGATGAAGCTCGGCCTCAAGAACATCAAGGCGCTCACCGACATCGAGTACGTCGCAGAGGAGCCACGCCGATTACTGGGCCGAGCGACGGCTACTCGAAGTACGACGGGCTCTAAGCGCCGGCACTCGGCGTCGGGGCGCGGCTTCCCGGAAAGACAGACTCCACAGGAAGCCCGAAGCCAGGACGGCGGAGGGCGCCCCGAGGACCAAGTGAGGCGGAGCGGGAAGCGGAGCCGAACGGGTCTGTCTTTCGGGAAGCCGCGCCCCCGACGCCGAGCGAGGCTACCGAGGCCAGCGCACGCGACCGAAGTCCACGTCGGTGGCGGCGATCAGATAGGCGAGCATCGCGTAGGCGGCGACGTTCTCGCGCAGTGCCTTCGGGTCGACGTGATCGGAGGTGTCGTCGACCGTGTGATGCAGATCGAAGTACGGCGACGCGTCGGTCCTGAAGTCGAACATCGGCACGCCGAGATGGCCGAGTGTGTCGACGTCGCTCCCGCCCTCGGCCTGGTTGCCGACGTACGGGATGCCCATCGGCTCGATCAGGGCGTGCAGCGTTCGGGCGCTCACGATCCGCTCGGCCGGCACGCGCGACGCCATCCCCAGATCGGAAACGCGCCGAGATCCGATTCGGTGCACGCCACGTGGTGAGCGAGCTCCGCGCCGTGGACCCGCACGTAGGCGTCGGAGCCTTCACCGCCGAACTCCTCGTCGGCGTAGAGCACCACCCGCAGGGTGCCGCCGCGTTCCGGCGCGCGCCGCCAGGGCGTCGCCGCCGCGGTCACGATCGCCACGCCCGCCCCGTCGTCGTTGGCGCCGGTGCCGAGATCCCAGGAATCGAGATGGGCGCCGAGCAGCACGATCTGCCGCGCGCTGCGCGCCCGGGAACTCACCGATCACGTTGGCCGACATCTCGGAGTCGGCCATCTGCGAGGTGTTGAAGAGGCGCAGGCGCACCGCGCCGCCCAGAGCGAGCTGATGCTCCACCATGTCGGCGTCGCTGTTGGAGAGCGCCAGAGCGGGAATCTTCACGCCGTCCTTTCGTACCGCATTCCGCCGGTGTGCGCGATGCGACTGGTCGAGGTGCCGGCGGAGCGGATCACCACCGCCGCCGCGCCGAGCTTGGCCGCCTCGATCGCCCCGCGACCGCGCTCGGCGACCGCGGTGCCGTAACCCGAGCCGTCGTGCGTGCGAAGCATGCGGCGCGTGAAGAACACGATCCGCCCCTTCACCTGATCGGCGGTGAGGCCCTTGAGCTCGGCGAGGTTGGTGACCGGGACCACGTCGGCTTCGATGCCTAAGGCGGGGGTCGCGACGCTGCCGCCCAGCGCCACGGCCACGAGCCGCTGCGGCCAGGGTGACACGATCTCGGCGCGCGCCTCGCCGCGCACCCAGTGCCGCACCCTTGACCGGCTCGGAGTGGACGTTCTGGAAGCCCAATGCGCGCAGCGCGCGAGCGCCCAGGCGACCGCGCGCTTGTCCCCCTCGGAGCCGGCGCTGCGCTGGTCCGACCTCCGTGGTCAGCGAGCGCAGGGTCTCGTAGGCGGTGTCGTCGGTCAGGGCGCGGTCGCGGACTTCGCGCGCGGCAGCTCTCGACCTTGGGGGTGTAGGGATCGCTCGGGGTCGCGGCGGTCAGGAACAGCGCCACAGCGGCGCAAGAGCCCATCTGTCGCGCCGCGCGCAGCCCCTGACGCATCCGCATGGGGCGGCAGACTACACCAAGTCGTCAGGAAAATGGCGGGGCGCCTCGTCCGCGACCACCCCCGCCGTGGGAAGAAAAGTCGCGCTCGGCGCCCTCGTATAGGCCGCGACTCAGGGGTCGCGACCGCTAGAGGCCGCGGCGCCATGCGCCGCGACCGGGTTGTTCCTTCAACGCATCGCGAGAAGCGAAACGTCCTCCCGCAACACGAACGTCCTGGGGTGCCTTCCTGGAAGATCACTTGGTAACCGCGCGACATCGCCATCAAGTCGGTCGAGGCCGGCGCTTCGCCGTCGGCGATCACTCGTCCCACCAGCGCGCCGGTGGTCGCGTCGCTCGTGATCCCTCCCAGACTCCGGGTTCGCGAGGAGCGCGCCAACACCCGCACGCCGTCCGCCATCAGTGCGGTCTTGCGATCGCTGACCCGAACCGCGCGGGACGCCCAGTTGGAGGCTGGCCTGATTCCCGTGGCGCGGCTCCTCCGCCGACACCACCATCCCTTCGATCCCGCTGCCTGCGGAATCACCTCGCGCCCTTCCACCACCACCGGCTGCACCAGCACGCCACGCCACTCGTCCCGCGGCGCGCGCTCTCCGAGGAGACGGTCTGCGCGAGTTGGACCTCGATCTCGGTGCCCGCCGGCACCGTGATCCGCGGTGCACCGAACAGGCCGCTGAAGCCATCGAGGTGATTGCAGCCCGCCAGCACCGCGCAGGTGCCGAAGGCGATCGTCCACAACCAGCGATCGAGCCTCATCTCATCCCTCCTCGGCGTCGATCCGAAACCGGTCCGTCCCTGGCCTCTCAGGCTCGGGCTCGGATCACGAGGTCGGCGAAGAGCGGTCAAGGTCGGTGGAAACGTGGTTGACTGGAGTGACGACGTTTCAGGCCACCAAGGAATGCCGAGCAGACGGCGAACACCGGCAAGACGTGGATGGCGCCGCCGATCGTAGCCCGTCACGATGCCCATCAGCCACAGGACCATGAGTAGCAGGCTGAATGACCAGAACATTCGGGATTCTCCCCAGTCGTCGCGACCTCGCGGGTCGCCCACCGGGCAAAGCACCCGACATGCCAGGCGTAAGTCCATGGCGGGCCACACTCGGATCCGAGGGCCGAGGGCCATGGTGTAAGACCGGCGCGCGCTGCCTTGTACTGCCTACAAGGTCATGACGACTGCCGGAGAAACTCCGATCACGACTGGGGAACGGGGGAGGCGCGAGCGGGGGCTTAGGGATCCGGAGGAGCCGGCAGACCGCCGACCTCGAGCTCCCGGACCGAGCGCTCTAGACGCCGCTGGGCGAGGGCCGGGGACCCGGCCGGCGTACTGATTGAGGCGGTTGTACAGGGTCTTGAGGCTGATGCCGAGCATCGCCGCCGCCCGGCGCTTGTCGCCTCCGCAGTGATCGAGCGTCGCCAGGATCATGCGGCGCTCGACGTCGTCGAGCGCCAGGCCGACCCGGACCTCGGACAGACCGCTTTCGCCTCGCCGCGACGCGCGTGGGTCCGGCGCGCGTCGTCGGAGCCCAGCTCCTCGATGTCGATCACGTCCTCGGACATGATGAACTCGCGCTGGATCAGCGTTCTTGAGCTCGCGCACGTTGCCCGGCCACGAGTAGCGACGCAGGCGGTCGCGCGCCGCCGTGCGCGAGCTTCTTGCTCGTGCCCTCGCGCTGGTTCAGGCTGTCGAGGAAGTGCTCGGCCAGGAGCTCGACGTCGCCGGCCGCGCTCGCGCAGCGGCGGCAGGGCGACCGGGAAGACGTTGAGGCGGTAGTACAGGTCCTCGCGCAGCTTGCCCTCGCTGCACCGCGGTCTGCGGCGATGCGGTTGGTGGCCGCGACCAGGCGCACGTCGACCGTGATCGGCTGCTCGCCGCCGACCCGCATCACCTTGCCGGTCTCGAGCACGCGCAGCAGCTTGACCTGGAGCTCGCTCGGCATCTCGGTGATCTCGTCGAGGAACAGCGTGCCGCCGTGCGGCCCGCTCGAAGAACCCGCGGTGGAGCTGGCGTCGGCGCCGGTGAAGCTCCCGCGCTCGTGTCCGAACAGCTCGCTCTCGATCAGGTTCTGCGGCATCGCGCCGCAGTTGACTGGGACGAAACGGCCCCTTCGCGCGCGGCTCAGCTCGTGGAGGGTCTGCGCCGACCAGCTCCTTGCCCGTGCCGCTCTCGCCGGTCAGGAACACGGTCGCCTCGGTGGGCGCCACCTTGCCGATCAGGTCGTAGACCTGCTGCATCACCGGCGACGCTGCCGATCATGGTGCCGAACCGCCCCAGCTCGCGCAGCTGGCCGCGCAGCTGGCCGATCTCGCGCTTCAACGCGAGCGTGCGCGACACGTTCGCGAGCACGGTCTTGAGTCGCGGCACGTCGACCGGCTTCACCAGATAGTCCAGCACGCCGGTGCGCAGCAGCGCCTCGACCGCCGAATCCACGGTGGCGTGGCCGGTGATCAGGATCACCTCGGGACGCTGGCTGGTCCTCCCAGTTCCGCAACAGGTCGAGTCCCATGCCGTCGGGAAGCTGCAGATCGATGAGGAGCACGTCGGGCATGGTCTCGGAGAGCCGCGCCTTGGCATCCGCCAGCGTGCCGGCGTTCGCGGCGGAGAAGCCGCTCAGCTCGGCCACTTCGGTCAGGGCTTCCCCGCGTCTCGGTGTGGTCGTCGACGATGGAGCGCGCCGGGAGCGGCCTGCCGTTCGCTTCATCGGCGCACCCGGTCGGCATGCGGACTTCGACGCGCGTCGGACCGGCCAGGAGCTCTCCCCGTGGGACTCCGCCATCTGCCGCAGGATGTCTACCCATTCACCCTGACGAGGCCCGGTCATCGTCCACCGACCCGTCACATCGAGGGCGATCTCGAAGTTCCCGCTCGGCTGCATCGTTTCCGCTCCTTCCACGGCGGCCACGACGATCGTCTGCCAGAACGCCACTCGATCGACGTCGAGCGGCACGGGGACCTCGGGCGCGGTCAGCCGCCAGTCCAGCCCTCGCGTCTTGAGCAGCGGTCCGATCAGCGCCCCGACGTCACGCAGGACCCTGCCCACGTCGACTGTCGGGCGCGGCCCGAAGTCGGTCTGGGACAGGATCCCCTCGATGGTCTCTTTGACCTCACGGAACCCCGCCCGGGCGTTCTCCGCGAAGCCCTTGAGCTTCGCGAGCGCCTTGGGGTCCGTGAGGTCCGCGCGATCCAGGATCTCTGCGATCAGTCCGAGCTGGAGGTCGACGTTGCACAGGGCGCCCCGGGTGTCGTGAGCCTGAGGATCGTGCAACAGCACGAGCGCCCGGAGATATCGTTCGATGAGATTGGATCCACCCGCCATGCTGATACAGAATGCCCATCTCTCGGAACGAGGTCAACCCATGTCGTCGGCGGTGGACTCCAGTTTATACTCCCGGCTTCGATGAGCACTGCGGGCAAGCTCTGGTTCGGTTTCGGTCTCCTGCTGGCCTTGCTGGTCGGAACGGGTCTGTTCGTCGCCCATCGACTGGCCAGCATCGAGCGCTCGCTCGTCACGATTCTCGCGGTTCAGGAACCCGCGACAGCGGCGACCTACGAGATGGCGATCAACGTCATCGGGACGCGCGCGGCGGTGCTGCACTACGTGAGCATCGGCGACAGCGCCGACAAGGCCAGGATCGCTGACCTCGACGCCGAGTTCCGCGACTTCAAGACGCGCTTCGATCCTGATCGCTCGGACTCCCACCTCGCGTCAGCTCGCTGCGCGGATCGACGTCGCGTACCGGCAGTTCCACCTGCTCGGCGACACGCTGGTGCGCGTGAGCGATCAGTGGCGCGCCGCCGCGGCGTCGTTCGCGCGCCGCTCGGACGACATCGAGGCGCTGGCGAACGAGGCGAGCCGATCGATCGACGACGGCGGCCGCGACGGGTTAGCGGCGTCGCGTCGAGGCCGTGAACCTGGAGACCGCCGTCGCCCAGGTGTCGAGCGCCGTCGGCCATTACCTTCCCTCGCTCGACGAGCGCTACCACGCCCAGGTGGCGCAGAACGAGGCGCGCTTTCGCGAGGCGCTTCGCCGTTTCCGCGAGACGCGACCGCCGCTCAGGATCTCATCCGCGTCGACCGCCTCGCGGGCACCTTCCCCGGCTACGTCGACGAGGCGCGCACCACCATGGAGCGCCGCGCCGCGGTGCGTGACCGCTGGGTGCGCTTCGCCCGCACCGGCGCGCAGGTCGAGCGCCTCGTGGATGAGGGGATCCGCAGCCTCGCGCGCACCGACCTGATCGAGGCGCAGCGCTCGGCCCGCATCGCCATCCGCACCAGCCTGATCGCGGTGCTGGTGCTGCTGGTCGCCGGGATTCTGATCGGCAGCGGCACCGCCATCCCGACCGCACGCAGCATCGTGCGCGCCGAGAGCACGCTGCGCGCGCACATGCAGGACCTCTCCGCCGCGCACGAGCGCAAGGACGAGATTCATCGGCGTGCTCGGGCACGAGCTACGCAATCCGCTCGCCCCGCTCAGCAACGCGCTGCACGTGCTCGACGGCCACGCCGCCGAAGTCCCGGAAGAGGTGCGCAACGTCCACGCCATGATGAAGCGCCAGGTGCGCAGCATGACCCGACTCGTCGACGACCTGCTCGACGTCTCGCGCATCAATCAGGGCAAGATCACCCTCCGCCGCGAGACCGTGGACCTCGCGGCGATCGCCGCCGAGACGGTCGAGGATCTCAGGCCGCTCGCCGAGGCGCACAGCCACCGCCTGCGCCTGGTGCTGCCCTCGGGACCGCTGTGGCTCGACGCCGACCCCACGCGGCTCGCGCAGGTCACCGCGAACCTGGTGCACAACGCGATCCGCTACACGCCCGACGGTGGCCGCATCACCCTCGAGTGCGGCGCACGGGCGACGAGGCGGTACTCGAGGTCGTGGACAACGGCATCGGCATCTCGTCCGAGATGCTGCCTCACGTGTTCGAGCCGTTCCGCCAGGCCGAGCATCCGCTCACCGGCATCGGCGGGGGCCTCGGCATCGGGCTCGCGCTGGTGCGCCGCCTCGTCGAGCTGCACGGCGGAACGACGGTGGCCGAGAAGCGCCGGGCCGCGGCGCGGCAGCCGGTTCACGGTGCGCCTCCCGGCGCTGGCCGTCGCACCGCCTCAGGCGCTCGTGCGCCGGCGCGACAGCCAGCCGCCACGCGGGCGGCGCGTGCTGGTGGTGGACGACAACCTCGACACAGCGGACACCATGGCGGCGCTGCTGCGACTGTGGGGCCACGAGGTCGAAGTCGCGCACGACGGTCCCACGGCGCTGGCGATGGCCAAGTCGGGTCGTCCGGAGCTGATGTTCCTGGACATCGGGCTGCCCGGCATGGACGGATACCAGGTCGCAGAGGGCATCCGTCGCGACCTGAGTGACCGCCGCATGATCCTCATCGCGCTGACCGGCCTCGGCCGGAGCCGAGGACCGCCAGCGCGCACTGGTTACCGGTTTCGACCGCCACCTCACCAAGCCGGTGAGCCCCGAGACGCTGAAGGAGCTGCTCGCGGCCGCCGAGGCCCGCCGCGGCTGATTACAACCCGGGAGGATCGAGGGTGTCAACCGCTCGTGAAGACTCCCGCGATGCTGTGTGATCGCCTCGCTCGCCGGTCGCCGGAAGCGTTTTCGACCCCGCGCACGCCGCCTCCGGCGCCCCGGCGGATGCGGCGTTGGGAGCCGCGATCGACTCCTACGCGCGGCCGCTCGTCGAGCGCAGCCACCTCTCCGGGCAGCTACTGGTGGCGCGGCGTGGCAAGATCCTGGTCGAGCGCCACTACGGCTTCGCCGACTGGGAGCTGCGCGCGCCGGTCACGGCCGACACCCGCTTCTGCATCGCGTCCGTCACCAAGCCCATGACCGGGACGATCGCGATCCAGCTCCTCGCGGAGAAGGCCTTGGGCCTGCGCGACTCGATCGCGCGCTGGTTTCCCGACTTCTCCCAGGGGAATCATCACCGTGGAGCAGCTGCTGCGCCGCCGCTCGGGGATCCCTCACGAGCTGATCCCCGACAGCGAGGCCACGCGCCCGATGACGGCGGCCGACATGGTCGAGATCGCCAGAAGCGGCCGCTCGACTTCGAGCCGGGCGCCAAAGGCCGAGTACAGCTCCGGGGGCTTCACGGTCCTGACGCGCATCCTCGAGATCGTGACCGGCAGAGTCTACGCCGACCTGCTCACCCAGCGCATCTTCGCGCCGCTCGGCATGACGCATTCATCGGATCACGACAGCCGCGCGCTGCTCCGGGACGCGCGCACCCCGTGGTGCCCGGCGCGCGCGCGGGCTGAGAAAACGCCCGTTTCGAGGACTTCTCGCATATCGTCGGTGCGGGCTCGGTATGGTCGACCGCCGGCGATCTCCATCGCTTCGTGCAGGGACTCGTGGCCGGGAAGCTCGGCCCGGGACCGCAGGCCTCGTACGTGCGCGGCGGCAAGATCGATTTCAATGGCATCGCCGGCGGCTTCCGCGCCTTCTGCGACTGGGACAGCGCCAGCGTGCTAGAGGTGATCTTCGTCAGCAACCTCCAGACCGGGGCGCCCGATCTGCTGCGCAGCGCGATTCCACGCCTGGCCGCGGGCGAGAAGGTCGCTCCCTCCCAGCCGCCGGAGCTCGCCACGACGCCCGTCGCGGACGAGGCGCTGCGGCGGTGCCAGGGCAGCTTCCAGCTCGGCAACGGCACGAAGCTGGTGATTCGCGCTCGCGAAGGAGTGCTGTGGGCCAACGACTGGGTGCTGCTGCCGACCTCCGACGGAGGATTCTTCTCGCCGCGTGACTACGGCAAGGTGCGCGCGGTCGCCGGTCAGGACGGCACGATCGAGCGACTCGACTGGGAGCAACGCGGCGAAAGTCTACCCGGCGCCGCGCGTGCCGAGCTGACGCCTCCAGTCGCCGAACCGCGCGCGAAACTCCGCCTGTGTTCGCCGAGACGCGGCGGCGGATGCCGCAGCGGCGGCCCGCGCGTCGCCGATCCGCCACGGCAACCCGAGCAGATCGGTGCTCACCCGATCGCCGAGCGGCACATCGCGCACGATCATGCCGCGTGTGGCGAGCGCGGGTCGCGCATCACTTCGTCGATCTCGCGCACCGCGCCGGCCGGCACGCGCGCCGCACGCAGCCGCTCGAGCCAGGTGTCGCGCGGCGCGGTGGCGAAGCGCTGGGCCAGCCAGGCCACCACGTCGGCGCGATGCAACACCCGATCGGGGTTGCGTGCCCAGCGTGGATCGTCGGCGCGCGACGGCTCCCCGAGCGCCGCGCACACCCGGCGCCACTGCTCGTCGTTGCCGACCGCCAGCACGAACGGCGCGTCCTGGGCGGCGAAGGTCTGATACGGGACGATGTGCGGGTGCGCGTTGCCGTGGCGCCGCGCCGGCTCCCCGTCGACAGCGCCCCCTGCGTCACGTTCACCATGGAGTGGACGCCCACCTCGAACAGCGCCAGATCCAGGTGCGCTCCGCCGCGACCGCGCAGGCGTCCCACCAGCGCCGCCAGGATCGCGGCCGCGGCGTGTGCGCCCGACAGCACGTCGATCAGCGCGACCCCACCTTGAGCGCCGGGCCGTCGGCCTCTCCGTCACGCTCTGGAGCCCGGTGAAGCCCTGGAGCACCGCGTCGTAGCCGGGCAGCGCCGCATAGGGCCGTCCTGCCCGAATCCGGTGATCGAGCACACCACGAGCTCAGGTCGGTCGCGCCGCAGCGCCGCGGCGTCGAGGCCGAAGGGCGCCAGCGCTCCCGGAAGGAAGTTCTCGACCACCACGTCGGCGGCGAGCGCCGCGCGCTTCAGCGCGGCGCGATCGTGCGGATCGCGGAAGTCCAGCGCCACGGAGCGCTTGTTGCGGTTGACGCTCAGGAAGTACGCGCTGAACTCGCCGACGAACGGCGGGCCCCACGCGCGCGTCTCGTCGCCGACCTGAGGACGCTCGACCTTCCACACCTCGGCGCCGAGGTCGCCGAGCAGCTGCGTCGCGTAGGGCCCGGCCAGCACGCGCGAGAGATCGAGGATCTGCAGACCCTCGAGCGGCAGCGTCGGTGCGCTCATCGTCGCGACCGCAGCTCGTGCGATGGCGAGCGACTCGGCGACGCGCGCGGTCGAGCGGCGCTCGCGCTCGGCGCGCTGCGCCACCTCGAGCATGCGGTCGTGAATCCGCTCGAGGCTCTTCCAGCTCGACCGCCGGCGCAGCGGCTGATACTCGGCGCCACGGATCACGCCACCGGCGTTGGCGAGGAAGTCCGGCGCGTAGAGGATCCCGCGCCGCGCGAGGCGATCGCCGTCCGCGGGCGTCGCCAGCTGGTTGTTCGCGGCGCCACACGATGCGGGTCGGGTCGCGGGATGGTGCGGGCGTCGAGGACGCCACCGAGCGCGCAGGGTGCGAGCACCTCGCACTCCGCCTGCAGCGCGCGCCCCGGCTCGAGCACCCGCCCGCCCACCCCGCGCGCCACCTGCCGCGCCCGTGTCGGATTCGCGTCGGCCACGGTCAAGTCGCAGCCCACCGCGGCGAGGATGCGCGCGAGCCAGCTCCCGACGTGACCGACGCCCTGGATCACGACGCGCGCGCCGCGCGGCGCGAGGCCACGCCATTCGAGGCACGCCCGCAGCGCGTGCGAGACGCCCATGGCGGTGTGCTGGGCCACGTCGCCGAGCCGCGCGTCGTTCTCGCGCGCGACGTGGGAGGTCCGCGCCCGATCGCGTCCAGATCCGCGGCGCGGACCCCGACGTCCGGTCCGGTGGAGAAGCGTCCGCCGAGCGATTCCACCAGGCGGCCGAAGGCCTCGAACGCGGCCCGGCGCGCGAGACCGGATGATCGATGAGCACCGCCTTGCCACCGCCCGCCGGCAGCTCCGCCAGCGCGCACTGAGCGTCATCGCGCGCGAAAGTCGCAGCGCATCGCCGAGCGCGTCGCGCTCGCGCGCGTAGCGCAGCAGCCGCACGCCGCCGAGCGCCGGCCCGCGGCGGGTGCTGTGGATGGCCAGGAAGCCGCGCAGGCGTGATGGTCCGTCCTGGAACGCGATCACCTGCTCGTGGCCTTGCGTGGTGATGGCTTCGAGCACGTCCATGTCAGAACTCCTGCGGGCGCGGTAGATTGCTCGCTCCCGACCATGGGCCCCGGCATCCAAGCCCGGGATCGGAGGCGGATCATCGCATTCTCTCCACGAAGGAGTCGACATGGCGAAGCCCAAGATCGGTGTGATCGGCACGGGCCAGGTGGGAAAGGTGCTGTCCGACGGATTCCTGAAGCACGGCCACGAGGTGATGCGCGGCAGCCGTGATCCCGCGAAGCTCGCAGAGTGGAAGCTCGGCGCGGGAGAGAAGGCGGCCACCGGCACCATGGCGGAAGCGGCCGCCTTCGGCGAAATCGTGGTGCTGGCCGTCAAGGGCACCGCCGCCGAGTCGGCCCTCGATCTGTGCGGCGCCGCGAACCTCGCCGGCAAGGCCGTGATCGACACCACCAATCCGATCGCCGCGGCGCCTCCGGTGAACGGTGTGCTCCGCTACTTCACGTCGCTCGACGATTCTTTGATGGAGCGCCTGCAGCGCGCACGTGCCCCAAGCGCATTTCGTCAAGGCGTTCTCGTGCGTGGGCAACGCGGCGATGGTCGATCCCAAGCTAGCGGGCGGCCCGCCCACCATGTTCATGTGTGGCAACCACGAAGGCGCCAAGACCCAGGTCAAGGCGATCGTCACCGAGTTCGGCTGGGAGATCGAGGACCTCGGGGCCGTCCGAGGCGGCACGCGCGATCGAGCCGCTCTGCATGCTGTGGTGCATCCCGGCGTTCATCGGGGGCCGCTCGACGCACGCGTACAAGGTCCTGAAGGCGTAGCTCGACTGGCCCGCGCGGCCAGTACACCTCTCCGTGGAGTCCCGTTCACCATGGCGCTGCTGAGCCTCAACGAGGTGAGCCTCACCTTCGCCGGACCCCCGCTGCTCGACTCGGTCAATCTCCAGATCGACGACGGCGAGCGGCTCAGGCTCCTGGGGCGGAACGGCGCGGGCAAGTCCACCCTCTTGAAGCTGATCGAGGGCACGCTCGCCCCCGACGCGGGCACCGTGGTGCGCCAGCCCCGGCTCGGCGTGGCGGGGCTGCCGCAGGAGGTGCCGCTCGATCTCCGGGCCCGGTGCGCGACTACCTGCACCACGCGTGCGGCGCCGCGGCGAGCGACCGCTCCTGGGAGATCGAGACCCGCATCGACCACGCCGCGCACGATCTGGCCCTCGAGCTGGACGCCGCGCTCGAGACGCTCTCGGCCGGCTCCAAGCGTCGCGTGCTCCTGGCCGCGGCTCTGGTGCGCGACCCCGACCTGCTGATGCTTGGACGAGCCCACCAACCACCTCGACATCGACGCCATCCGCCATCTCGAGGAGACGCTGAAGCGGCCGGCGCGGGGCGCTGATCTTCGTGACCCACGACCGGGCCTTCCTGCGCGCGCTCTCGACCCGCATCCTGGATCTCGACCGCGGCGCGCCTCGCAGCTATCGACTCTCCTACGACGCCTACCTCGCCCAGCGCGAGGAAGAGCTGCGCGTCGAGGCCGAGCAGGCGGCGTTGTTCGACAAGACGCTCGCGCAGCGAGGAGGCCTGGGTGCGCCAGGGCATCAAGGCACGGCGCACGCGAAACGAAGGCCGAGTGCGCGCGCTCGAGGCGTTGCGCCTCGAGCGCGGCGCGCGGCGCGACGAGGTGGAGCGCGTCAAGGCCCAGATCCAGGAAGCCGATCGCTCCGGCCGCAAGGTGCTGCGCTTGGACCACGTTGGGTACGGCTTCGGGAGCTCGCCGATCGTGCGAGATCTCGCCATCACCATCCTGCGCGGCGATCGGATCGGCATCCTCGGTCCCAACGGCTGCGGCAAGACCACGCTGCTTCGCCTGCTGCTCGGCGAGCTGGCGCCGCAGCAGGGCTCGGTGATCGCGGGGACCAAGCTCGAGGTGGCGCACTACGAGCAGCTTCACGACGCGCTCGACGAGACCAAGAGCGTGATCGACAACATCGGCGAGGGGCGCGAGACCGTCACGGTGGGCGGGAGCGAGCGCCACGTGGTCGGCTACCTGCGCGACTTCCTGTTCACGCTCGGAGCAGATCCAGGGCCCGGTCACGCGGCTTTCGGGTGGCGAGCGGCAGCGGCTCCAGCTGGCGAAGATCCTGTCCCGCCCTTGCAACCTGCTGGTACTGGACGAGCCCACCAACGACCTCGATCTCGAGACGCTCGAGCTGCTCGAAGATCTGCTGGTGGAGTTCGAGGGCACGCTGCTGGTGGTCTCGCACGATCGCGCCTTCCTCGACAACGTCGTCACCTCGACGCTCGTCTTCGAAGGCAACGGCAGAGTGGCGCGAATACGTGGGCGGCTACGCAGGACTGGCTGCGCCAGAGGAAGTCGGCCGAAGCCCCGGCCCGCGGTGAGGCGCGCACGGCCGAAGGCGGCGCGCCAGCGGCGACGGCGCGGCGCGTGGGATTCAAGGAGCGGCGGGAGCTGGGCGAGCTGCCGAAGAAGATCGAGAGCCTCGAGGCCGAGCGGCAGAGCGCGTTCGAGCGGATGGCATCGCCGGAGTTCTACGCTGCAGCCGGGCGCCGAGATTGCACGGGGGCGAGGGAGCGGCTCGCGGCGCTGGAGGAAGAGATCCGGCGCGCGTACGAGCTGGTGGATGGAGCTCGAGCGTCTCGTGGCGGGCGAAGCCTTGTCGAGTACCGCAACCCCCGTCGTGATGAGCGCCGGGATCCACGACCCACCTGACGCAACGGCTTGCCAGCACACCCTCGTGTCCCGAAAAGGACCCCTTTCTTGAGCGCGCACATCCACGCATGGTGTTGGGCGAAGGGTGACGGGGATCCGGCCCACCGGGAGAATCTGCGTCTCTCCTCAGCGGAGCCACGCCAGCGATCGCGTGACGCTCTCTCGCCGCCCGTTTCGACGCGCACGAAATAGAACCCAGGCGTATTGCGCCATCCGCTCCGCTCGACCAGACAACCTGATGCCGCCCCGCGAAGCGTACTGTTTCGTCCAGCAAGCGAGCGACGATGCGACCCTGGAGATCGTGGACTCGGACCCGGACGTGGCCGGCGCTGGGGAGCGCGAACTCGATCAACGCCTCGCGGTGTGCCGGATTGGGGCTCAGGCGCGTGATGGCGGCGGCGTTGACCACTTCATCCGGCGGTGACGTGCTCCATCCATGAAGACAGGCGATGCCCTGCTGGGGAAAACCCAGGACCGTGGTGAACATTCCCCCGCGAACGCACGGTGCCGTCGCTCACGGCCAGGGCATACACTCCGCTATCCGCCAGCAACCGGCATCCGGTCGAGGGCGGCCCCGGTGGTGTCGTCGAGTGCAGCGATGTTCGTACGCAGGGTGCTCCGGCGATGCTGGTGAACCCTGCCCCCCTGCGTCAGACAGCCGTGTTCCCGCTACCACCGCAAGTGCGGATGCCCCACCGTCCGGCTCCGGCGCCCAGGCTGTCGCGGTGCCGCTCGTCGCGTCAAGCGCCGCGAGATGGCTACGCGCCGCGATCCCCTATGTGCGTGTATCCACCAGCCCGCGCGTACACCGTGCTCCCCGCTCACCGCGATCGCGTCCACCACGAAGTCGGCGTTCAGGTCCCAGGGAGTAGCGGCGCGCCGCGCGTGGCGTCCAGGGCCGCGATGCGATTCCGCATTGAACCGCCCACGGCGGTGGAAATCCCCGCCGGCGTGCGGTGTTCCCGCTCGCCAGGATTACCCTGGCGAGAGTCATCAGCCCCGGGGTCCCAGGCAGTGACGGCACCTGTCGCGGCGTCAAGCGCGGCCAAGGCGGGTCCGGGCCACACCACACCGAGAACGGGTGAATCCACTCCACCGGCGTAGACCGTGTGCTCTCGCTCACCGCCAGTGCGAGAACACATGCCGTTTTGCGTCAAATCGCCACGCGGTGGCAGCGCCGGTTCCCGGCGTCGAGCGCGGCGGAGTTCTGACGCGCCGACCCCAATGTGGAGGAACCCTCCCCCGCGAAGACAGTGTTCCCACGCACAGCCAGCGACGCCACCCAGCTGTCGGCCTCCGGCGCCCAGGGCAAGACCGTACCGCTCGCGGCATCCAGCGCCGCGATGTTGGAGCGCGGCACCCCGCCGGCACTGGTTGAGGAGGCCGCCCCACGCACACCGTGTTGCCGTTCTTGGCCAGGACCAACACGTTCCCCGTCGCCGAGGATTCCACGGCGTCCGTGGCCCCTGTGGGTGCCGTCGAAGGCCGCCAGGCCGTTGCGCGGCCTCACGCTCATGGTGTTGAAGGCTCCGCCTATGTGCGGTATTGCCGGTGGCGGCGAGCCTGGGGGGACCGGATCCCGCCTGGATTCAGGCGGTGGCCATTCGGTGGCGGGGTCCAAGGCCCGCCAGGTTATATCGAGTGGCGCCGCCGATGTGACTGAAGTACCCGGCTGCGTAGACGACATCTTCGGCTGAGCGACAAGGCCGTCACGCTGACGTCGGGGTTCAGGTCCCGGGCCGTCGCGATTCCACTGTTGATGGCGTCGAGAACGGCGAGGCCTTGGCGCGTCGCCATCCCGATGGTGGTGAACCCGCCGCAGGCGTATACAGTGTCACCGCTCACCGCGAGCGCGTCCACAGGGCCGTTGGCATCAGGGTCCCAGTCGGTCGCCCCAGGCAGTGGCGGAATCAATCGCTGCGAGATTGTGCCGATTCATTCCCCGATGACCTCGAAGTCTCCACTCACCAACACGGTGCTGCCACGCAGAGCGATCGCGTTCACAGAGCCATAATGGGCGGTCGGGATTCCATGGGAGTGGCGGTGCGCTTCCGAGCGCGTCAAGCGCCGGCGTGTTGTGCGCGGCTCCGCAGCCATGGTGAAAGATCCGCCGGCGTAGACGACGCTCCCGCTTGTGGCCAGGGTCTTGACGGTACCGTTGGTGCCCGGATTCGGGGCAAGAGTGTCCGTCGCGCTGGTGTGAGCCAGGCCCGCCCGCAGAACCTGGCGACACTCGTGGACTTGACCACCGAGGTACCATCCGCCCGCGCCATCAGGGGCGACTGCCAGCACCATCCAGTCACCATCGGACGCGCGAGCACTGCGCCGGTCGAGCTGTCAAGCGGCACCGCGTTCCCAACGGGGAGAGGCCCCGACATATCACTGAAGCTACGCCGATGTAGACCGTGTTCCCGGAGATGGCCACGGCGTAGATGGTTGTTGGTTGCGGGAAGAGATTCGCTGGAGGCGCTTTAAGGTGGCTCCCGGTCGCGGAGTGGAGAAGCCCCATTGCGACGATCGCCCAGAACAACGTGCTGAACGGCGAACGCATTCCAGCGAGGCAGGTTCTGCCAGGCGAGCCAGGAGAACATTGCGCCCTCCTTCACCACCCGATTATAAAATCACACAGGAACGCGTCGGCGACGCCCGACGGTTTCCGCCAGCCTGCGTCCGCTTTCCTCCGTTCCGGCCTCGTCAATGTCGCATATACGGGCGCTCGTGCAGTCTGGTCTCGAAGGGCACAAAGACCTGACGAGCTGGACCGCAATCGTGGAATCAGATCGGTGCCCGAAAAGGGGCGTCCGATACAGCAATACGTAA
>ERZ1370068.5487-contig-4511_pt1 | contig 90478 bp, 113 predicted proteins | sample MGYA00561227_ERZ1370068 | MGnify/ENA primary metagenome ERZ1370068 (study PRJEB38410, sample SAMEA6850437) | metagenome | study: Metagenomic assessment of the ecological functions of the soil: analysis of the soil microbiota associated with the... | reverse complement strand
TGTCTTCGTTCGGTTACATATTGCTGGTCTTCCTTGTGATTGCCGCGCTAATTTGAAACTATAGACCGAGGGCCGATCTTCTATCGCGGGAAGCGAGTCGGCCGCGCCGGCGTCTTATTTTCGAATCTTCAAGTTCAGGACGATGGTTGCCGACGCTGAACTGCGGAGAGTTCATCGACCACCAGGATGATGTGCGGAAGTGACGGTTCGGTCGGGTGCCTGCGGGCTTCAAGCGGTGAGCTTCCGCAACTCTTCAACGTTCTAACCGGCACAATGAGCCTGGTGGGCCCACGGCCTCAAGTTGAATGGGCTGTCGCGCTCTACACCCGCGAACAACGGGCTCTCCTCGACACGTACCCCCGGCATAACCGACTTTGCCTCGATCGTTTTCGTGAACGAGGCGGAACTACTCAGGGAGCAGTCCAGACCCAGATTACAGACTACCCACAAAGATTGCGCCCGAAAAGATTCTGACTCGGTCTGAGTATGTGCGGAATAGATCTGTAACCTACTCCCGACTTGAGGACTATTCACGCCACACTCTGCTGTGTCTTGGGATTGCCATGGCAAGGACCGGTCGGGAAGACTCCATGCCGCGAGAAGCTCGATGACCGACGGCTCAGGGATCGACGCCCGAGGACAAACCGCTGACGGACCGAGGCCCAGGCGCACGGTCGGCCCGAGGTTTAGAGCGCATCTTCCTCTCGAGAGTCCGATCTCCGCCGAGGTGAAGCTCGAGAATCCTTCCCAAATACGTCCGGCGTCAGCACCTCAAAGCGATTGCTCGCGCTGTACGAGATATTCAAGCTCGTGCTTCCAGTCAAAGGAGTCCGTCGCGAATGCGCGTATATCGCGGTTTTGGATTGTGGATGACATGGGCAAACCGTCGCCAGGCTCGAGCGAGAACCTGACCGGCGAATCTGCCGATTTCGACACCTTCAGTGGGTTCCCAACCGTCGATGAACGCGACAGTAAGCCGCTCGCGCCGTTCGTCTCGTCGCAATTCGCTGCAGACAGTCACGACGAGGCTGCTCACCCGCTGATCATGAGTACGACGCCGACCGCTGCCCGGGGCCACATCGGAAAGGTAGAGCTCGATCAGGGGTGACATCACAAAAAGACGCTCTACCGGACTTCGTCGCGGAAGTCACCAGCACCTGGTCGTGAAGCCTGCTGTTTCTCGACGCTGCGATCTGTACGAGCCGACCCGCGTGGCGCTCCAGCACATACTTTGCCGCGCATGCCGTGAAAGGCGCGCGATTGTCGCCTTCGACGCAGCGACAATAGCCTCGATCTGGCCGGGAGAAACCGTGGCCGCGATCGACGCCACCGGCTTAAGGGCGCCTCCAGGCTCCGGCCGGCTCGAATGGGACCCGTATGTCTCCTCTCGCATGCCGTGATCGAATGGGCGTGGATCTCCGGCGTTAGCCGCACGCGTCGCCCGGGCGGTGCGCTCGGCACGTGCAAAAACGATGATGACGCATCGGCCGCGGCGGAAACTCCGCACGTCGGCACGTCGCTCTCGATGGGCCGAGATCCTGGCGGTCGGCCCGCTGGCGGTATCCTCCGCGTGGATCCTCGGCAGCCGGAGCTGGGCGGCAGGCCAGCGATCGATTCATCCTCAGTGCAAGGGCACGGCTGAGCTGGATCTCTATGCGATCCCTGGCCGAGACCGGGCTGCTTTCCTCAGGCATCGGCTCGAAGACTTCTGTCAGGAACGGTTCACGGCTCGCCGGTCACGTCACGCATCGGGAAAGTGCCGGGGGTCGAGGTCCCACAGGCGCACTGCGAGGCACGGGTTTGCCAATCGCGTGCGGCCTGGCGCTGACCGCCGGGCTGTGATCGGCGTCCGCGATCGCGCCTTCGCGCTGCTCAGCGACGGCTTGAAGTGTGATCGCCAGGGCTCGACGACGGGAGGCCGCGCTGTTCGCTGGTATCGCACCAGCCGGGCTCGACAGTCCCGTGGCCATCGCGGACTACACCAAGATGCAAAGCCTCGGAGCCGTGAAGGCCGTTCTCGATCTCGAGCCGCTCGGAGCCAAGTGGCAGGCCTTCGGATGGACCGTTTCGAGAAGTCGGACGGCCACGACGTCACCCAGGTCCGCCGAGGCGCTCGCCGGCGTGCCATTCTACAGGCCGGTCGGCCCAGCTGTCCTGATCGCCCACACCGTGAAGGGCAAGGGGATCAGTTTCATGGAGCACCAGGCCGTTGTGGCAAACTATCGCCCGCCCGACGCCGCGAGGAGCCGCGCGCGCGCGTCTCTCCGAGCTGGACGCCGCCGAATGAGAACGGCGTTCTTCCGGGCCCTCATGGATCTGGCGGGAGGCCGACGAGCGAATCACGCTCGTGTGGTCGGCGATCTCGGATTCGGCGCTGTCAGACCGTTCGCTCGCGCTTTCCAGACCGTTTCGTGAATGCCGGAGTTGCTGAGCAGAAGCATGACTGGGCTGGCGATGGGCGCTTGCCGCTGAGCGGCCGCGTCGTCTTCACCTACTCGATCGCCAACTTTCCGACTGCGGTGTCTGGAACAGATCCGTAACGACGTTTTGTTACCACCGCGCGGACGTCGAATCGTCGCGGTCGGAGGCGGACTCGCCTACGGCTCCCTCGGCATGACTCATCACGCGACAGAGGATCTCGGCGATCATGCGAGCGCTTCCCGAGTTACTCGTCGTAGCGCCCGGCGATCCGGTCGAGGTCGAGCAACTGCCACGCGAGGAATCGCGGTCCACGCGGGGCCTGCTACATGCGCCTGGGGCGTGCGGGTGAGCCACTGGTCCACGAGCCCAGCATTGCCCTCCAAGCTGGGCGCAGCGATCCGGTTGCGCGAAGGCCGCGACGTCACCGATCTCGACCGGGAGGAATGCTCGAGATTCGACTGTTCGCGTCGCTGGGCGACGACTCGCGCATGATCGGGATCGACGCGCGCGTCGTCAGCATGCACACCTCAAGCCCCTCGACGAGACAGAAGTGCGTGCGCCGCCGCGCGCGAGACTGGCGCCATCGCGACGACTCGAGGAAGCACAGCGTGGTGGGCGGGCTCGGCAGCGCGGTCGCCGAAGTCCTCGCGGAGGCCGGCCCAGGGTGGCGCGGCTCGTCCGGCTAGGCCTTCCGGCAGGTTCGTACGCAGCGGTCGGCAATCAGGAATACCTCTGGCAACTCCTGCGGCCTCTCCGGAAGGAACGGCGTCTCGAATCGATTCAGCGCCTCCGCGCTCTGCGAAGAGAATAGCGGATGGCCTACCGGGCGCCGTTCGTGGATCCGCGCGGGCACTACCGGCGCCTGAAGGCCGAGGTCGACGCGGCGATTCGCCGACGACGCTCGCGCAGAGGCGATTCGACCTCGTCCTTCGGCAGCAGCTGAGGGACTTCGAGCGCCGCCTCGCCGGAATTCGTCCGGCGCGCGGTACGTCGGTCGGACTGAACAGCGGGTGTCACGCGCTGCACTTCTCGCTCCTCGCCGCCGGCATCGGCCCAGGCGGCCGAGGTCGATCGCGGTGGCCCACACACGTTCGCCGCGACCGTGTCGGCGATCTCGTCCACGCTGGAGCGCAGCGCCCGTCCTCGTCGACGTGCGACCGGCGACACGGCATGGATGCCCGCCGCACTCGAGCGCGCCGATCACGCCGCGCACTCAGCGCAATCATGCCCGTACATCTGAACGGCCGCGTATTGCGACATGGAGCGGCTCGCAATGGGCCTCGCGTCAGACGCCCATGGCTTTCAATCGTCGGGAGGCACGCCGCCTGCAGGCTTCTGGCGCCACGATTCGACGGTCAGCATGGCCCGGCGCGTTCGGCCTCGCCGGGCTGCTTCAGCTTCTATCCGTTCAAGGCGCTCCAGGGGAGGCCTCGGTGACGGCGGCGCGGTGGCGACCGAACGATCCCGGAGTTGCGCGTCTGGCACCAAGCTGACCCTCCTTCCCAGCGTCGACGAGGACCGCGAAGGAACCGGAGAATTCCACCTGCACGGCTACACCGCGCTCCTCGACAACGTCAACGCCGCCGTGCTCGACGGCAAGCTACCGCGGCACCTGCCGGCCTGGATCGAGCACCGGCGCCACATCGCCTCGCTCTATCGCCAGCGCGCTCACCGGCGTCGGCGACCTGCGCCTGCCGCACTTTCCCGAGGCGCGGCACCACGGCAGCTTTCAGAACTACGTGATCCGCACCGGTCGGCGTGATGCGCTGCGGGATTTCTCACGGCGAGGTGTCGAACCCTTCTGCACTGGCCCAAGCCCATGTGGGAGCACAAGGGATGGGCCTGAGCGATCCCGGCTTGCTGGAGACAAGTCGGCTGTGCGGGGAGGTTCTTTCTCTGCCGATGAGCGCCGAGACGACGCCCGAGCGTGGCATTCGTCCGCCACGATCAGCGGTTCTTCGCAACAGGGTGAAGCGGCGAGTGCGCGATACTGAGCGTTCCCCAGCCACCGAACGCGCCCGGAAGCAGGAATGATCGACGGCTCGAGCCCGAGGAGGAGTCGCCCGGTTCATCTATCGCTTCCACCGTCGCCCGGTATCTCGTGATCTTGCACGCGGCGCTGGTCACTGCTGTCCGAACTTCCTCGCGGTCTTCTTGCATCTCAAGCCGTCCCAGTCGGTCATGATTTTCCGCGCTATCTGGAGATGCTGCCGTGGCTCGCCATCCGCATCCTCGTATTCATCCCGTTCCGGCTCTTCCCAGGGGATGTGGCGATACACGAGCCTCAGTGACCTCCCCTCCCAGCATCGTGGCCGCGGTGTCGCTCAGCTCGTGGGGATATTACGTCGTGCTGCGGTGGGTGTTCGATGCGGCGGTCTACCCTGCGTCCGCCTACCTGCTCGACTCGCTGCTCCTCATCGCGTTCATGGGCGGCATCCGCCTGGTGCGGAGCGCACCGGGGCTGGCGCCTGGTGCCCGGAAAGCGCGTTCCTATGGCGCCGGCGACGCCGGCGAGATGATCGTGCGCGACATGAGGCAAAACAGGCTCTGCCAGCTACGAGCCGATGGGCTTCATCGACGACGACCCGGCCACGGTGGGCCGCCGCGTCACGGCGTCAAGGTGCTCGGCACGCGCGCCGCGCTGCCGAAGATCATGGCAGGGCAGAAGCCCGACGCCGTCGTCGTGGCGATTCCCCGCGCGCGACCCTCCGGCGATCCGCGAGATCGTCCGCGCGCTCGAGCGCTACACGGTGCCGATCCGACGTTACCGAGCCTTCCGACCTGCATCGATGGCCGGGTGACGGTCAGCCAGATCCGCACGCTGGCCGTCGAGGATCTCGCTCAGTACGCCCGAGCGCCGCTGGGCTCGACGTCCAGCCAGTCCGCCACCTGATCGCGGGCAAGCGCGTCGCATGCATCACCGGCGCCGGGGGCTCGATCGGCGCGCCGAGCCGGCGCTGGCAGAATCGCGGCGCTCGGACAACGGCCGTCGTCCTGCTGGACCGATACGAGAACGGGCTGCACTCGCTGACGATCGAGCCGTGCTGGCGGAACGCAGAGTGCCGCTGCACTCGGGCGTCGCGGACGTCTCCGACGCGGCGCGCGTGACCGGCGTGCTGTCGCGTATCGACCCGCGGGATCGTCTTGCACGCGGCGGCACACAAGCATGTGCCGCTGATGGAGAGCAACGCCTGGGAGGCGGTCCGAGTAACGTCGGCGGCACGCGCGTGATCAGAGGCCGCCTCGCGCGTCGGGTCGAGCGGTTCATCCTGATCTCCACCGACAAGGCGGTGAACCCGTCGAGCGTGATGGGCGCCACCAAGCGAGCGGCGGAGCTGCGTCGCCAGGGCTGGGCGCACGGGACCGCACCCGCTTCGTGTCGTGCGCTTCGGCAATGTGCTGGCGCAACGGCAGCGTCGTCCCAAGTTCCTCGCCCAGATCGAAGCTGGCGGCCCAGTGACCGTCACGCATCCCGAGATCACGCGCCTGTGCTGATTCTCGGGCCGCGCACCTCGTCCTGCAGGCGGCGACGCTCGTGAAGGGCGGCGACACGTTCGTCCTCGAGATGGGCGAGCAGATCAAGTTGCTCGACGCTGCACGAGCTCATCCGCCTGTCGGGCTCGTTCCCAGGAGGACATCGCCATCTGCCTTCGTGGGCTTGCGGCCCGGCGAAAAACTGTCCGAGGAGGCTGATCGGCAAGGACGAGACCGCGAGATCCTGGCGCCGGAGGGCGTCTTGCGGGTGCAGCTGTCCACGGCGCCCGCAGTGGCGAGACGTTCACGCGCCAGCGTCGCGGGCTACTGGAGCAGACAGCTCGCCGACGCGGGAGACGACGCCGCCGCGATCGCCGCGCTGGCGGAGCTGGCGCCGATCGTACCGGTCTCCTGGAGGCGAGCGAATGATGGACTCGCCAGAACGTGGCGCCGAGGGTGACATTCTGGCGATCTGACGTCGGTGGTCTGGCGACAGCGGCGGGTCATCATCGCCCAGTGACGTCGTCACCAGCGTCAGCACCGACGGTGTCTCGAGGCCGCCTCCCGGCGGCGGTTAACGAATCGACGGCGACCGTCGTGACGCCGAAAGAAGGAAGCGGCAGCGTGCTCGGCGTCGTCTGGCGCCCGGTATGCTCCAGCAGAATCGGGCGTCGCCATTGCGCCTGCCTGCCCTCGTCCACGCCGAACCGCGCATCCGCTGGTCGCCGAGCTCAGCCGAACGATCGCCCAGCGCCATCGTCGAGCGCTTCGCGCTTCAGGCTCGCTACCGCGCAAGCTGTCCCGACGACGCGGTCAAGCAGCCGCGCAGATAACCTGACCACGATCGCCACGTCGCGCGAGGGCGTCATATCGGTCGGGCGTCGAGAGATCGAGATCCGGCGACGCGACTGCCGTCGCCAGCTACTGCATCGAGCTCCTGGATCAGCAGATTGCGCGCTATGGAACCGGCGAGGCCTCGCGCCAGCGTGTTTCCAGACCGGCCAGCTCGCGCGGGCGTCGACCTGGATGCCGCGGAGCAGTCGCTGCGCCGGTTTCAGAGCAGAACCGCGCGATCGTGCTGCAAGACCAGACCAAGGGCGCGATCGAGGCCGCGGCGCGCTGAGGCGGATCATGGCCGCGGAGGTGCAGCTGCAGGTCGCTGCGGAACTTCGCGACGGAGGCCAATCCCGCGATCGTCGCGCCGCGCCCGGGAATCGACGAGATGAAACCGGCAGTAGCGCGCAGATGCAATTCGGCAGCGCAGCGTCCCGAGGTCGGGCCCAGAAGGGCGACTTCGACGAGTGCCGTTCTTCGCAGCAGCCTCCAGCTGGGGCTGGGAGCTGGTGAAGCTGGCACGCGGGGTGAAGATTCAAAGAGAGGTGCTCGTCCGCACTTGCTGACCCAGCAGCTCGAGCAGGCGCTGGATCGCCGAGGCGCGAGACACGCCGGTGGTTGCAGGTGCTCGACCGAGAGCGGTCCCGGCCGCACGGTACTCGACGCCCGCGGGCGGCGCGAAACGGCGCGATCGCCGGCGTGATCATGCTCGTGCTCAGCGTGTCGCTCGCCGTGATGCTCTTGAGAACAACGCCAGTCGCCGGTTCAGGAAGCGCTGAGCCGTGAGCCGTCGCGCCCTCGACCGACCGTAGCGACACCCCTGGCGCTGCCGCGAGTGGCTCCTTCGCGTCCGGTGCCACGCCGCTGCCAGTACGCGCGCCAGACGATCGGGCCGGACGACCTCGCCGCGGTCAACGCCGCCCTCACCGCGGACTGGATCACGCAGGGCCCCCTGGTCGCCCGCTTCCGAGCGGGCGCTGGCCGAGCGCGTCGGGGTCAAGCACGCGATCGCGGTGGCCAACGGGACCGGCGGCGCTGCACGCGGCCTGCTGGGCCGCCGGACTCGGCCCCGGCGACGAGGCGATCACGACGCCGCTCACGTTCGCGGCGACCGCCAACGCGGTCGTCTATCAAGGGGCCCAGCCCGTGTTCGCGGACATCGACGGCTCCACCCTGAACATCGCGGTCGACGCGGTGAAGCGGGTGGCGACCGCACGAACGCGCGCGCTCCTGCCGGTCGACTTCGCCGGCCTGCCGTGCGAGTACGAGCGTCTGGTGCCGCTCGGCGCGCGCAGCTACGGCTGGATCGTCATCGCCGACGCCGCGCACTCGTTCGGCGGCGCCGCGAACGGCCGGCCGAGTCGGCGCGCTGGCGGACATGACGACCTTGTCCTTCCATCCCGTCAAGCTCATCACCACGGGCGAGGGCGGCGCGGTGCTGCACCGATCGCGACGATCTCGCCGAGCGGCTGCGCGCGATGCGCCATCACGGGATCCGCTATGCCGATCCGGCGCCGACCCTGGCAGTACGAGATTGCCGAGCCCGGGAACAACTACCGGCTCACCGATTTCCAGTCCGCTCCTCGGGCTCGTCCCAGCTCGGCAAGCTCGACCGGTTCTGGCAGCGACGCAGACCGGCTCGCGCGCCGCTATCGCGAGCGCCTGGCCGGCTCGCGCTTCGTCGAGCTGCCGGCGCTTCCGGGCGGGGAGCAGCATGGCTGGCATCTCTTCGTCGTGATGCTCCGTCTCCGAGCGGCTCATGGCGGCGGACCGCGACGCGTATCGTGGCGGCGCTGCGCGCCGAGAACATCGGGGCGACCGTTCACTATCCGCTCGTCTATCAGTCATCCGTTCTATCGAGATCGGCTGGGCCACGCCGCGGGCCTGTGCCCGACCGCCGAGCTCGTCGAGCGCGCGGTTGCTCACGTTGCCGCTCTTTCCGTCGATGAGCGACGCGGATCAGGACGACGTGCTGCGCGCCCTCGACAAGATCTTCGCCCACTACACCGATGAGCCACGACACGCGATGAGCCGCGCGCGATGAACCTGCGAGCCGGCTCCGAGATCCTCTTCGCGCTCGGCCGCCGTTACCGCGGCTTCCGCTGGCGTTCCTGCGCGCGCTGCCGCTGCCGCTTCTGAAACGCTGCGCGCCCGGGGCTGCGCGAGACGTTCCGAGTCGCCGCGCGCGCACCCTGGTATCGCGACGCCTTCGCCGCCGCGCGCATCGACGTCGCGGCGTCTCGCGCCGGCCCGAGGATCTCGGCGACTTCTTCCTCACGCCGGAGATCCTCAGAGACGCGCCCGAGGCGCTCGTGACGGGGCCGGCCGAGCTCGCGATCGAGAGCTCCGGCACCTCGGGCCACGTGACGCGCGTCTACCTGAGCCGCCGTGAGCTCGAGTACAACGCGCGCCAGGGCGGCCTCATGCTCGGCCTCTACGGCCTCGGGCGGGGAGACCGGCTCCTCTCGACGCTCGGGCTCGACTGGGGTCTCGGCTCCTTGCTCGTCGAACGCCTGATGCGCTACACGCCGATGTTCTCGATGGTCGTCGGGCGCGTCGATCCGCGCGAGGCCTACGAGCGGCTCGGCGAGTACCGCTTCAACGTCATCGTCAGCGATCCCTTCTGGCTGGCCCGGCTGACCGAGATCGCGCGCGGAGCGCGGACGGCCCGGGCCGATGAAAGTCCTGATCGGCGGCGGCGAGGGGATCACGCCGCGTACGCGGGCCGAGCTCGAGAGCTTCTGGGGCGCGCTCGTGTGCATGACGTACGCGTCGACCGAGGCCGCGACCATCCTCGGCTTCGAATGCACGCAGCGCGCGGGCTATCACGTGAACGAGTTCGACTTCTGCGTCGAGCTCGCCGACGCGGACTCCGACGGCTACGGTGAGATCGTCCTGACGACGGTGAGCCGGCGGGTGATGCCGCTGATCCGCTACCGCACGGGCGACGTGGCGCGCTGGGTTCCGGAGCCCTGCGCGTGCGGGCTCCCGTTCCGCCGGCTCTCGCCGTTGCGGGGCAGGCTCGACGAGCAGGTCTCGTGCGCCTGGGGCAATCTTCGCCCGGACTTCTTCGAGCCCCTGCTCGCGGAGGTGCCGCGGCTCCCGAACGACTGGCAGGTCGGGCTCTACGAGCGCGATCTCACCACCGTCGTGCAAATCCGCCTCGAGCTCGAGGGCGACGCCGCGGCCCGCGAGCGGGCCGTCCAGGCGGTGCTCGGCGCGCTCCAGCGCACGCGCCCGACGCCTGGTCGGCATACTGTCAACGCCTGATCGATCTGGAAGTCGTGTTCGTCGCGCCGGGAACCCTTCGCACGGGGCGTAAGCTCCTTCGGCTCGTCGACGAGCGCCTCAGCGGGCCGCCGGCCTGGGTGACGAGCGCGGCGCCGGCGATGCGTCCCCGATCGTGAGCGTCTACCACCTGTTGGATACCGCTCCGTCGAGTATCGCCAGAAGTCGGATCACTCGCTTCGAGGAACGTTCGCGTAAAATCGAGCGCCTCGGGGAGAGGATAGGAACATGCGGTTGAGGAAGCTCATGGCCACGATGACCATGGTCGCCCTGCTCGGGTCCGACCTCGTCCTCGCGGTGTCTCCAGCTGCTCGCGCAGACGTCGACCCGGGCAACGGCAACGGCTACCAGATGACGCCCGGCCTGGGTCAAAGCGACGGCGCCTACGGTCGTGTGCTGCCGGGGCCGGGCACGACGGCTCCGTACGTCGGCGTGCCGCAGCAGCCGCAAAGTGCTTCCCGCAGATGCAGCAATCTCCCCAGATGATCCAGCGACCGGCTGGGCCGGCGGGGCCGAACATCTGCCAGCCCGGTATCGGAGGCCGCCCGTACCAGACCGTCTCGATTCCTCGCTCGCGGCCCGCGGACCAGCTCCCGCACCAGCAAGGGCCGCAGGTCGCCCAGGTGGGACGGTGACCCAGGTCACCGTGACGCAAAGCGCGCCGGGAGCTCTCGGCGCTCCGGGTCAGCCCACTCAGCAGCAGCAGCAGCCCCAGCAGTTCGCCGATCCGCGGACATCGAACGTGGGCGTGACGCCGACGACCGCCGACGTCGATGAGTTCTCGAGAATCGAGGCCGGCTTCAATCTGGATTCGGCACGCGTCCAGCAGATCGGAAGCTTCCAGCGGCCCCAGGCGCAATTCGCGATGCAGCAGCCGCAATCGCCGCAACAGGCGCAGCAGGCCGCGCTCCTGCAGCAGCTCCCGCAGTCGCAGCGCCCGAGCAATCAGGATCAGCCGTCGCAGGCCTACCTCGGGCCGTTCGGCGCGCCGTTGCGGCAGTACGGCTACGCGATGTTCGCCACGAACGTATCGACCTTCGCGCCCGTCGACGACATTCCCGTCGGACCCGACTACGTGCTCGGTCCCGGCGACGATCTCACGATCAACGTCTGGGGAGCGGTCGACAGCACCTGATCCGCACGGTCGATCGCAACGGGCGGATCGTGCTTCCGAAAGTTGGTGACCTCCGGATCTGGGGGCTCACGTTCTCCCAGGCCGATCGTCTGATCCGGGACGAGCTCTCCCGGTTCTTCCGGGGCTTCCAGACCAGGCGTGACCATGGGGCGGCTGCGCACCGTCAGCGTTCACGTCGTCGGCGAGGTCTGCCAGCCCGGCGTCTACACCTTGAGCTCGCTCGCCACCGTGACGAACGCGCTTCTACAGCGCCGGCGGGCCGACCAAGCTCGGCTCGCTCCGCGAGGTGCGCCTGCTGCGCAGCAACGTTCAGGTCGCGCGCATCGACCTCTACGACTTCCTGCAGCGCGGCGACCGGGCGCGCGATTACCGGCTCGAGTCCGGCGATACGATCTTCGTGCCGACGGTCGGCGACGTGGTCGCGGTGGCGGGCGAGGTCAAGCGGCCGGCGATCTACGAAGTCCAGACCGGGACCCGTCTGGCCGACGTCGTCACGCTCGCGGGCGGCGTCACCCCCACGAGCTATCTCAAGCGGGTCCAGATCGTCCGCGCGCTGCCGAACGCCGAGCGCGCAACGCTCGACGTCGATCTGACGGCGCACTACCTGAAGGGCGACGAGGCGAGCAACCCGCTCGTCAACGCGGGCGACCTCGTGCTCATTCACCCGGCCGACCCGCGTGTGTACAACATCGTGAAGGTCGATGGCGCGGTGCGGTATCCCGGCGCGTACGAGCTCAAGCCGCTGATGCGGATCAGCCAGCTCCTGCCGGCCGACAAGCTCCTGCCCGAGGCGTACACCGAGCGTGTCGAGGTGGCGCGCCGGCGGCCGGATCTGACGATGGAGGTGCTGTCCGTCGATCTGAAGAAGGCGTGGGGCGGCGACCGGAACCAGGATCTGCTGCTGAGGCCGCTCGACGAGGTGACGGTGCGCACCGAGCTCAAGGCCGCCCGGACGATCGTGATGGGCGGGCAGGTCGCTGCGACCGGGCGTCTACACGATCGCCGACGGCGAGAAGCTTCCTCGGTCCTCGAGCGCGCCGGCGGCTTCACCGACCGGGCGTTCCTCAAGGGCGCGGCGTTCACCCGCGCCTCGCTCCGGCGGATCGAGCAGGAGCAGCTCGACGCCTTCATGAAGACCCAGGAGCAGCGCATGCTCGCGTCGGCCTCGACGGTGATCGTCGGCGCCGAGAAGGAAGAGGTGGCCGCCCAGCAGCAGGCGCTGCAGGCGCGCCGCGAGGCGCTGCGGCTCCTGGCCAGCAAGGTCGTGGTAGGCCGCATGGTCGTGCGCCTCGACCAGCCCGACAAGCTCAAGGGTACGGAGAACGACATCACCTTGATCGACGGCGACACCTTAGAGCGTGCCGGAGCCGCCCGACTCGGTGCTGGTCATCGGCGCGGTGCGCACGTCGACCTCGGTCCAGCACAAGGACGGCGCCGGCGTGGACTACTACATCAATCGCGTCGGCGGTGTACTCGAAAGAGGCGGACAAGAAGGAAGCCCACATCGTGAAGGCCGACGGCTCGGCCATCGCCAGCTTCACGAACATCCGCACGGTCGAGGCCGGCGACACCGTCATCGTGCCACCCAAGGAAGAGGAAAAGATCCGCACCCTGCCGACGGTTCGCGATATCGCGCAGACCATCGGCGCGGCGCTCATAGGCATCGCGGCGCTGGCCGTGCTGTTCTAGCGCCACCACTCGTCTCCAGTCGCTCGACCCGTCTCTGCATGCGCTACCAATTCGTCGACGAGATCGTGTCGTTGGCCCTCGACGGCATTCCGCGAATCGAAGTCGCCCGGCGCTTCGATCGGGATGACGACGTGTTCAGCGGCCCTCAGGGACCGGCGCGCGTCCCGGAGTCGATGCTGCTCGAGCTGATGGCCATGACCGGCGGGCAGCTGATCTTCCGTCATCTCGGCCGGAGCCGCTTGCCGCTGCTCCTCAAGGTGCCCGACTGCCGTCTCGAGGGCGTCGCCGCCGCGGGCGACCGGCTGCGCTCTGTGGCCACGCTCCGCGGGCTCACGTCCGTGGCCGACGGGACGAGCGTCGCCGAGACGGAGAGCGAGGTGTACGTCGAGCGCACGCCGATCGCGCGGGCGACGCTCATGTTCGTGTGCGTCGAGCCGCCGGCCGGCGACCTGGCGCGCGGTGCCCGCGCGTGAGGGGCGCGGCGTCGTGCTGACCGGGCGCGGCGTCGTCTCGCCGCTCGGCGTCGGGATCGAGCCGCACTGGGAGGCGCTCTGCGCGGGGCGCTCGGCGGTCGGCCGCCGGGATCGGCTCGCCGCGCTCAGGCTGCCGGCTTCGCGCGGGGCCGAGGTGGCGCCGGACGCCATTCAGCCTCATCTCGCGCGCCTGCCGCGCAAGCAGCAGAAGCTCTGGAACCGCGCGACGCTCCTGGCGATGCTCGGCGGCGCGCTCGCGATGGAAGACGCGGGGCTCGGCGCGGGCGCCGGCGATCCGCGGCGCTTCGGCGTGCTGCTCGGGGTGAACGTGCTCGCCTGGGATCTGGGCTCGATGCTGGAGTACCTCGCGGCGTCGGAGTCGACGGTCTCCCCGGGCACGCTCGACGTGGCGCGCGCGAGCGCCTTCTGCATGCGCTCGATCAACCCGCTCGACTTCTCGCTGAAGACTTTGCCGAACCTGATCGCCGGTCATCTGGCCATCGCGAATGACGCGCAGGGATTCTGCCGGGCCCTGACCGAGGGCCATGTCGGCGGCGCGCGCGCGGTGGGGGATGCCGTGCGGCTCATCGACGAGGGCGATCTCGACGTCGCCCTCTGCGGCGGCGCCGACGACCAGCTCGAGGAGCTGTTCTTCGCGACGCACTGGGGCGGCGGCGTGATCGCCGGCGACGATGGGCGGCCCGGCCTCGTCCCGGGCGAAGGCAGCGGCCTGCTCGTGCTGGAAGAAGCCGAGCACGCGATCGCGCGGGTGCGCGCGTGCACGGCGAGATGGTCGGCTTCGCCTCGGCGGCCGGGGATGGCCGCCTCGGAGGCGGCGACGATCCGCAGCGGCTGGCGGACCGGCTCACTCGCGTGATCGACACGGTGCTCGAGGAAGCGAAGACCGCTCCCGATCTGGTGAGCTTGCACGGCGACGGCATCCCGGCCCACGACCGGGCCGAAGATGCGGCGCTCGCGCGCACGCTCGGCGCGGTGACGCCGTCGGCGCCACGGCTCAGGCTGAAGGCGGCTCACGCCGACCTCGGCGCCGCCGCGAGCCCCGTCGAGCTCCTGGCGTGCTCGTCGGCGCTCCGCCACGCGACCGTGCCGCCCGACGTGTCGGACCATGATCCAGAATCGCGCCTCGGCCGGCAGGGCCCCAGCCCCGCGATGACTCCGGTGCTACGCTCCGTGCTGGTGCTCACGCTCGGGCTCTTCGGCGAGTGCTCGGCGCTCATGATGCGGAGCTAGCGCCGGCATGCAGATCGCGTTGACCGGCCGCGCCGCGCTCGTCACCGGCGCCTCGCGCGGTATCGGACGCGCCATCGCCATCGCGCTGGCGCGGGCGGGCGCGACGGTGTGCATCAACTATCGCCAGCAGCACGAGCGCGCCAAGGAAACCTTGGGAGCGATCGAGGCGGCCGGCGGACACGGCTTCGTGTACCAGGCCGACGTGAGCGACCGGGCCCAGACCGAGGCGCTGATCGGTGCGGTCGTCGAGCGCGCGGGCCGGCTCGACGTCCTGGTGAACAACGCGGGGATCAGCCGCGAGGGATTGTTCGTCGAGACGCCGGACGACGAGTGGGCGTCGGTGCTCGAGACCAACCTGGACGCCGTGTTTCGCTGCGCGCGTCTGGGCGCCGGGCACATGCTCCGCCAGGGCTGGGGCCGCATCATCAACGTGAGCTCGGTGCTGGCGTCGCGGGCCGGCCGCGGCCAGGTCGGCTACGCGGCGTCGAAGGGCGGCGTCAACGCCTTCACCGTGGCCCTGGCGCGGGAGCTCGGCGCCCGGGGCGTCACGGTGAACGCGATCGCGCCGGGATTGATCGAGACCGACATGAGCCGTCCGTTCATCGGCATGGCCGCGCCGAAGATTCGGGAGTGGATCCCGATGCGGCGCGTGGGCCGCCCCGAAGAGGTGGCCGCGCTGGCCGTGTTCCTCGCCTCCGAGGAGGCGAGCTACATCACGGGCCAGGTCATCGCCGTCGACGGCGGAATCGGCTGAGGAGGCCGGGGAGCGCATGGAGCCCGATACCAGGAAGATCTGGACTCGACCCGAAGTTCGCGTGAGCGTGGGCAAGCTCATCGTCGAATCACTCGGCGTCGACGAGGAGAACGTGACGGCGGAGGCCGCGCTGATCGCGGATCTCGGCGCCGAGTCGATCGACTTTCTCGACCTGAGCTTCAAGTGTCAGCAGACCTTCGGCGTCGACCTGCCGATGCGACTGATCCAGGAGCGCCGGATCGAGTGGCGCGACCTGAGCGTGCTGGCCCGCGTGCTCGAGGCGCGATATCGCGTCGCGGTGGCGGCCGAGGAGCTGCGCATGGTGTCGCCGGCGACGGTCGGCGCGGTGCTCGAGCACATGGCGGCCAAGCACGGTATCGCCCGAGTCTCCGGCGACGCGCGCGAGGTCGTCACGGTGCTCGTCACCCGCATGCTCGACGATCTCGCGCTGACCCCGCTCGACCTGTCGGGCCTCGAGGTCGACCAGCTCGCCGGCTATCTCGAGAAGAACCTGCACTCGCCGGACGCGGTCGAGGCCGTCAGTGAGCCGGCTGACCGTTCACGCCGTCACCGAGTACCTCGTGGGCCAGCTCGCGGCCGCCGGGCGGCTCGCCGCCGGAGCCTGAGGAGACGACGGCGCCGCGCGCCGTCCACCAGATGCGCTTCGTGTTCGTGGACCGCATCGTGAAGCTCGACGTCCCTCACCGGATCGAGACCTCGAAGCACGTGAGCGGGCTCGACGACGTGTTCGCCGACCACTTTCCCGGCTACCCGGTCTTGCCCGGCGCGCTCGTCGTCGAGGCGTTCGCGCAGGCGTGCCAGCTCCTGATCGCGCTGAGCCGGGAGTTCGCCGAGGTCGGTGGCTGCGCCGGCTCTCGCGTCACATTCCGGCATCCCGTGCGTCCCGGCGATCAGCTCGCGATCCGGTGCGAGCGGCGTGGCGACGACGGCTGGGTGCTCGACGCGACGGCGATGGTCGAGTCGCGCCGGGTCGCGGCGGCGACCCTCGAGTACGAGCTCGAGCCGGCGGCGCCCGGGACCGACGCGGAACGACATGCCGCGCGGCTCTGGCGCGCTCGCGCGCGAGCTCACGCCGGTGCCCGCCGGCCTCGCGCCGCGAGACGGCGACGCGTGACGCATGAGTGACGCGACACCGCGCAGCGTGCTGGTGACCGGCGGCGGCCGCGGCATCGGGCGCGCGATCGCGCTGCGCTTCGCCGGAGGCCGGCGCCCTGGTCTTCGTGAACTTTTTCGTGAATCGCGAGGCCGCGGAAAAGACGGCGCACGACGTCGAGCTGCGCGGCGGCGTGCCGCACCTGCTGCAGGCCGACCTCAAGGAGCCGGCGGAGATCAAGCGGCTGGTGGCCGAGATCAAGAACCGCGCGGGTCGTCTCGACGTCGTGGTGAGCAACGCCGCGTCCGGCGTGCTGCGGGACGGGCTCGAGCTCTCGCCCAAGCAGTGGGATTGGGTCATGGCGACCAACGCGCGCGCGCTGCTGATCCTGGCCCAGGAAGCCTCGCGAATCATGACGCCGGGCGGCCGGATCATCGCGCTGTCGAGCCTCGGCAGCCAGCGTGTCATTCCGGCTATGCGTCGATCGGCGTGTCGAAGGCCGCGCTCGAGGGGCTCACGCGCTACCTCGCCGTCGAGCTCGGCGCGGAAGGGCATCACCGTGAACACGGTGTCGGCCGGGGCCGTGGAGACAGACGTGTGGCAGGCGATGCCCGACGGCACGGCGGCGCTCGCGGCGATCCGCGAGCGCACACCGGGCGGGGCACTCGTGACGGCGGACGAAGTCGCCGGCGTCGTCTACTTCTCTCGCGAGCCCGGCGGCGCAGGCGATCCAGGGGCAGGTCCTGACGGTGGACGGTGGGTACTCGCTCCTCGCCTGACGCGGGCGCGCGCCGGCGGGTCGTCGTGACCGGGCTCGATCTGGTGACGCCGATCGGCGCCGAGGCGGACACCTTCTGGAAGGCCGCGCTCGCCGGCGTGTCGGGTGTCAAGCGCATCTCCACTTCGATCCCGAAGGGCTTCCGACCCAGATCGCCGCCTCGCTCGACGATCGGGCGCTGATCGACGACCTTCGGGCCGAGGCAGCGCTCGATGCGCGGGAGCCCCGCGCCGTCGTGGTGGGTGTGCGCGCCGCCCGCGGCGCTGTCGCGGCGGCCGGCGCCCGTGCGGTGCTCGCGTCGCGGCGCGCCGGCGTCTTCGTCGGTACCAGCGGCGAGCGCCAGGATCTGCGCGATCTCGGCGCCATCGCGTACGCGAGCCGCGATGCCGGCGGCGGCGTGACCCGCGCCGGATTCGTCGGCGAGTTCGCGCGCCGGGCCGCCGCCCGAGCGGCCTACCGGACGTGGCCGCAGTACCTGGCCGCGCGCCTCGCCGGACACTTCGCGGTCGAGGGACCGACGGCGACGATCCAGACCGCGTGCACGTCGTCGGCACAGGCGATCGGCGAGGCGTACCGCGCGATCCGCCGCGGCACGATCGACGTGGCGCTGGTCGGCGGCGCCGAGTGCATCGTCGCGCCGATCGAGGTGCAGCTCTTCTGCCTGCTCGGGGTCATGTCGCGCCAGAACGGAGCGCCGGAGACTGCGAGCCGGCCCTTCGACGCTCGGCGCGACGGCTTCGTGATCGCGCGAAGGCGCCGGCTTTCTCGTGCTCGAGGCGGCCGACCATGCGCGTCGTCGCGGGGCTCCGGCGCTCGCGGAGATCGCGGGCTACGGGACCACCTGCGATGCCTATCGCGTCACCGACGAGGCGCCGGACGGGCGGGGTGCCATCGGCGCGATGCGCCTGGCGCTGGCCGACGCCGAGCTGAGCCCGCCGGATGTCGACTACGTCAACGCGCACGGAACCTCGACGCCGATGAACGACCGTGTGGAGACCGCCGCGATCAAGACCGTGTTCGGCGCCGAGGCCCCGCGGCTCCTGGTGAGCTCGACCAAATCCATGATCGGCCACACGATCTCGGCCGCGGGCGCGATCGAGCTCGCGACCACGGTGCTGGCGGTGCGTGACCAGATCGCCCCGCCGACGATCAACTACCGCGTGCCGGATCCCGAATGCGACCTCAACTACGTGCCCAACACCGCCGTGGCCGCTCGGATCCGCGCCGCCATCTCGAACTCGTTCGGCTTCGGCGGCCACAACGACTGCCTGCTGGTCCGGGAGGCGCGGACGATGAGCGAGGGCGCGCGGCCGGCGCTGTCGATCGTGATCCCCGTGTTCAACGAGGCGCAGAGTCTCGTCGCGCTCCATCAGCGGCTCGCGCGCACGCTCGAGAAGATCGGCCGCCCGCACGAGATCATCTTCGTGGACGACGGGAGCCGCGACGACTCGGCGGACGTCCTTCGCGCGCTCCGCGCCCGCGACACGGCCGTGCGGATGATCCGGTTCAATCGCAACTACGGGCAGCATGCCGCGCTGTTCGCGGGCATGGAGCGCGCCCGCGGCGAGATCGTCGTGACGCTCGACGCGGATCTGCAGAATCCGCCCGAGGAGATTCCGCGGCTGCTCGCGGCGCTCGAAACCGGCGCGGACGTCGTCGGCGGGCGGCGCGTGAGCCGGCGCGATCCGTGGGGCCGGCGGGCCGCGTCCTGGCTCGTCAATCACGTGACGTCGGCCGCGATCGGCGTACGGCTTCGCGACTACGGATGCATGCTGCGCGCGTACCGGCGATCGGTGATCGACCGGATCCTCGCGTTCCGGGCACCCGGCGCTACCTTCCGGTGCTCGCCGCGGCCTTCGCCTCCTCGATGACCGAGATTGCCGTCGACCACCGCGCCCGCGCAGCACGGACGCTCCCGATACGGGCCGCTGCGGCTCCTCGGCCTGGCCTTCGACCTCTCGGTCCAGGTGCTCGCACTCCGGCCGATCGGCGCGCGCGTGAGCCGGATCTATCAGGAAGCGCGGCGCGGGCCGCGCTACGTGATCGCCGAGGTGCTCGAGTGACGCGCGCGCGGTGGGTCGTCTTCGCCTATCACACGATCGGCGCCCGCGCGCTCGAGGCGCTCGTCACACAGCGGCGAGCACGTCGCGGCCGTGGTGACCCACGCCGACGATCCGGGTGAACGGAGCTGGTTCGAGTCGGTCGCCGACGTCGCGCGCATCCATCGGATTCCCTGTCTCACGCCGCCTTCGCCGAATCTCCCCGCGACCGTCGAGACGCTGCGCGAGCTCGCGCCCGACCTCATCGCTCTCCGTGTGGTACCGCCGGACTCCTGGGGCCCGAGCTCCTGGCGCTGCCGCGAATCGCGGCGTTGAATCTGCACGGCTCGCTGCTGCCGGCGTACCGCGGCCGTGCGCCGCTCAACTGGAGCGATCGTGCACGGCGAGTCGCGGACGGGCATCACCCTCCATCACATGACCGCTACCGCCGACGCGGGCGACATCGTGGCCCAGCGGCCGATCGACATCGAGCCGGACGACACCGCCTTCACCGTGTACGAGCGCATGACGAAGATCGGCGTGGAGCTGCTGCTCGAGTCCTACCCGGCGGTGCTCGCCGACAGGGCGCCGCGGATCCCACAGGATCCGAGGCTGGCGACGACCATGCCGCGGCGACGCCCCGAGGACGGCCGGATCGAATGGACCTGGCCGGCCGCCCGGATCTTCAACATGATTCGCGCGGTCGCCGAGCCGTATCCCGGCGCGTTCGTCGGCGACGGCCCGGCGCGTGTCCACCTGTGGGCCGCGTCGATCCACGAGGATTCGGCGAGCGACGCCGCGCCGGGGACCGTCGTCGAGATCGTTCCGGCGCGCGGCATCGCCGTGGCGACGGGCCGGGGCATGCTCCTGATCACGCGCGTGCAAGCGCCGGCGGCGTCGCCGAGCCTGCCGACCGCTGGGCGGCGCGCCGGGCTGTGCGCCCGGGGACGCGTCTCTGATGCTGACCGATCGCGCGACGGTCGGCCTGCGGGTGGACGTCGATACGCGCCGTGGTCTGGACGAAGGGGTCCCGCGCTTGCTCGAGCTCTTCCGGCGCCTCGGAGTCCGCGCGTCCTTCTTCGTGACCATGGGGCCGGATCACTCCGGGCGGGCGATCCGCCGCGCGCTGCGCCCGAGCTTTCTCGCCAAGATGTGGCGCACGAACCCGTTCAAGCTCTACGGGCTCCGCACGTTGCTGTCCGGCACGCTCGTGCCCGCGAGGCTGGTCGGCGCCGGCGCGCCGGCGATGCTCCGTCAGATCGCCGATGAAGGGCACGAGGTCGCGCCGCACGGCTGGGACCACGTCGGCTGGCAGGATCGCATCCATCGACTGGACCACGTGGCGATCCGCGCCGATCTGGATCTGGCCGCGCGGTCGTTCCTGGCCGCGGTCGGCGTCGCGCCATCCGCGAGCGCGGCGCCCGGGTGGCGGACTTCGCCGCTGGCGCTCACGGTCCAGGACGGCCGCGGCTTCCGCTACGCGAGCGACACGCGTGGCGACACGCCGTTCCGGCCGAGCGTCGGCGACGGCGCGCTCGAGACCATCCAGCTGCCGACGACGATGCCGACGATGGACGAGGTCATGGGCCGCGTCTCGAACGTCCCGCAGGCGCTCGCGCAGGCGGTGCGGCCGGGCATCAACGTGTTCACGCTCCACGCCGAGGTGGAAGGCGGCGCGCTGCTCGGTGCGTTCGAGGCGTTCCTGGCGGAGCTCGCGGCGGTGCGCGCGCGGCTCACGCGACTCGACGAGCTCGCGGCGCGCGCGATCACCGCGGGCGACGAGCTGCCCATCGCCAGAGTGGTGCGCGGCTGGATCGGCGGCCGGAGCGACTGGATCGCGCTCCAGGGCCGGGCGGCGCCGGGATGACGCGCCGGTCCGCGCTCCAGGCCATGGTGACGCTCGCCGCCGCCGCCTCGCTCCTGATCGTCGCCGCGCGCGTGGAGCCCCAGTCGCGGCCGGTGGCGGCCCTGGATCAATCGATGATCCGCGTCCAGAGCCAGGGCAACGAGCTCTTCGCCGATGCGCGAGGCGCCCGTCGCGTATTCGACGCTCGAGCAGATCTCCACGAGCATCGCCGGAAAGTCCACGCGACGCCCGGCGCCCGTTCGGGTGATCCGGACTTCTCCGGCCGAGGAGATCGACTATCTCTTCTGCGTCACGAACGGAGGGACGCTGGTCCTCGGGGAGCGCGTGCACACGCGCGCGGCCGGGCAGGCGCACTATGTGTTCGCGCGCGGCGAGATCGTCCGGAGCTATCCGTCGTTCAACGTGCCGGAGGGCTGGCTCTGGCTCGTCGACGTGCCGCTGAGCCGCGAGACGACCGTGACGCTCCAGCTCCGGGCTCACGCTCAATGGCCGCTCGCCTTCGTGTCCGTGACGACGGCGAACATCCCGTGAGCGCCACGATCGCGGCCTTCCGCTTCAGCAAGCTTCTCGCGGGCCGCGATGGTCGCGCTCAGCCTGGCCGGCTGCGCCGAGGTCGGAAAGCAGCCGGCGACGGCCGACTCGCCGCGACCCGCCGCCGGCGCGAACCAGCCGTCGGGAGCCGCCGCCGACCCGAATCGCCCCAACGAGCAGGTCGCGCGCATCGCCAGCGAGCTCGCCGAGCTCCAGAACGCCGTCGCCAAGCTCATCGCGGCCTCGCGACAGCAGGATGATCAGCTGACGTACTTGCGTCGTCGCGTTGAAGAGCTCGAAGCGCCGAATCGCGGTCGCCTGCCGGCCGCGCCGAGCGGGTTCGCGCCGAGCGCGCCGACCGCCCCGGCGCCGCCCGCAGCGCCGCCGCCGCTGGTCGGCTCGGCGACCACGACGCCGGCGGCCGACCTCTACCGGCGAGGGTCGATCAGCTGCGCGCCAAGGCCGACGACGCGGCGATCCTCACGTTCTACGACCTCATCGCGACGTATCCGGACAGCCCGCTGCGCGAGAGCGCGCAGTTCCTGGTGGCCGACATCTACTACAAGCAGAAGGACTGGCGCGGCGCGCTGGCCGAGTTCGAGGCGCTCGTCGCCGCGGTGCCGCGCGGCGAGAAAGTGCCCGACGCGCTGCTGAAGATCGGTCTGTGTCAGAAGGACCTGGGTGACGGCGCGCGAGCGAAGCGATCGTGGGAGCGAGTGGTCCGCGAGCATCCCCAGAGTGCCGCGGCCCGCCAGGCGCGAGCGTTGCTCCGGAACTAGGGGCCGCTTACGTGAACGACGTCAGCCGGATGGATTTCGACGACCGCGGCCTGGCGGATGAGCGTGACGGAGAGCACCAGCCGCGTCACACGGTCTTTGCGCAGGAGCTTGCCGCGGACGCCGGCGAGGGGGCCGCGCACGACCTCGACGTCCATGCCTTCGGCCAGGAACGGGTGCGGATCGTACTGCAAGGTCGTGCTCGCCAGACGTTGAATCGCCTCGATCTCGGCGTCCGGGACGGGCTCGGGCCGGCCGCTGATCCCGACGAGATCGGCGACCCCGACGACGTTCAGGACTCGGAGGCGGTCGACGAGCGAGAAACGCGCGAAGCAGTAGCCGGGAAAAGCGGGAAGGCGACTTTCTTGCGCCGATCCTTCCACCGGCTCCAGCGCTCGGCGATGGGCAGAAACGTCTCGACCTCTCGGCGCACGAGCTGATCGCGCACCGTCTTTTTCGTGACGCGAGCGCGTCCGCAGCACGTACCAGAGCGGCGCGAACCTCTCGTCGTGGCCTTGATGCTCGAGAGCCGAGTCAGAAGACGCGGACTTCATGGCAGTGCAACCGGCGGCATTATATGACAGTTCCCGCCGTTCACCGAAAATCGGGGGAGAGCATGACACGCACACCGTTCGGGTCTGACCAGCTGTTGGCGTGGCTCGGAGAAGTCCTGAGCGCGGCCGAAGCCGTCGACGTCGACGTGATCGTCGAGGGCCAGCCGGACTCACGGTCTTCGGTGCAGATCACCCTGCGCGGCCTGCCGGGTCCGCTGGGCGGTCTGGAGATTCGCCCCCGCGTCACCGACTAGGCTCGGACCCCTCTCAGCACCGCCAGCATCTCGTCCTGGATGCGCCCGTTGCTCGCGACCACCGCGGGCGCGTCGACGTCGACATCTCCTCCCACCAGATTCGTGATTCGCCCGCCGGCCTCTTCGACGAAGAGGCTGGCGGCGGCCACGTCCCACGGCCCGAGGCGGAGCTCCCAGAAGCCGTCGAGCCGGCCGGCGGCGACCCACGCGAGGTCGAGGACGGCGGAGCCGAGTCTGCGCACGCCGCGACAGCGGAGCGCGAACGCGGCGTATTCCTTCAGGTTCGTGTCCGGCGTCTCGCGAATGTTGTAGGAAAGCCCGTCGTCAGCAGACTCGCCTCGAGGGTCGGCGTCGTCGATACCGCGAGCGGCGCATCGTTCACGGTCGCGCCGCGCCCGCGCTCGGCGACGTAGAGCTCGTCGGCGCTCGGATCGTAGGCGACGCCGAGCGCGATCCGCCGATCGACCTCGAGCGCGATCGACACCGCGTAGACCGGCAGCCCGTGCGCGTAGTTCGTCGTGCCGTCGAGCGGATCGACGATCCAGCGCCGCCCCGAGCGTCCGCGCGCCGCGCCGCGCTCCTCGGCGAGGATCGCGTCGTCGGGAAACGCCGACGCGAGCCGGCCGACGATCAGCTCCTCGGCGCGCTCGTCCATCTCGGTGACGAGATTGATCGTCTGGCCCTTGAACGCGATGCGATGCGCCGCGCGAAACTGCGTTCTCAGGATGTCGCCGGCGGCGCGCGCGGCGTCGATCGCCACCCGGCGCTCGAGGAGACGCCGCCATCAGAGGCGGCGAAGCTTCGGCACCAGCAGCGCCGCGGCGGCGCCGACCGCCATCAGCGCGATGCCGTTCACCCCGAGCGCGGCGCTCACGCCGAAGAGCGACGCGAGCGCGCCCACCTGGAACTGCCCGAGCGGCGCCATCCCGATCGACACCACCGCAGGCCCCGCCCGCGCGGCCGCGGAAGCCCGCTCGGCACCGCGAGCTGGATCAACGTCTGCGCCAGCACGTCGGTCACCGCGCCGAGCGCGTTGGCGCCGACCAGGATCAGCAAGACCACCGTGAAGCTCGGCGCGAACCCGAGCGCCACGAGCGATGCGCCGAAGCCGATGATCACCGAGAGGAAGAGCGGCCCGTAGCGCGCACCGCCGAGCCCGGAGGTGAACGCGATCCCGGCCAGCCCGCCGACCTGCCGCGCGGCCGTCATCACGCCGAGCCCTTCCGGTCCCACCTGGAGCACGTCGCGGGCGAGACTCGGCAGCAGGGCTTGATGCGAGAAGCCCAGCACCTCGGCGATCGCCGTCAGGCTCATGAGGTGCAGGAGCACGCGATCGTGCCGGATCGTCCCAGAAAGCCGAACACGTCGTCGCGCACCGAGCTCTCGGCGGCCTCGCTCGGGCGGCCGCTCGATCGCGCCGGCAGCATGACGAGGGCGCTCACGAGATAGCTGGCGGCGACCATCATGAAGGCCGTCGCGGAGCCGAGGCGCGCGATCAGTGACACCCGCCATGAGCGAGCCGAGCAGGCCGCCCAGCCGCGAGGTGAGGGCGACGAGCGCGAGCGCGTGGACCACGCCGCCGCCGCCGGCGGTGTCGTGCGCATAGCCCTGGCGCGCGGTCTGATGAAGGGCGCGGGCACACCCCGTGGCGAAGGTCAGCATCAACGCCGGCCCGACTCCGCCGAGCTTGGCCGCGACGAGCGCGCCCATCAGCGCGGAACCCACCGCCATCGTGACGCCGGAGATCTGGAGCAGTTTCACCCGGTCGCCGCGATCGGCGACGACACCTGCCGGAATGCCGGCGAACAGCAGCGGCAAGTTCCGCACGCCCAGCGCCAGGCCCACCATGAACGCCGAATCGGTGATCTCGAGGATGTACCAGCCGAGGACGACCTGCTCGCCGACCATGCCGATCGAGTTGAAGAAGACGCAGAAGCCGAGACAGCGTACGCCGTGATGTCGCCACAGCTTCAGCAGCGGAGCGGACGCGAGGCGCACGGCGCACATCCTATCGCGTCGTGAGTCCGAGCGGTGTCGGAGATGTGAACCGGAGCGCTTCGGCGTCGGAAGACCGGTGCGGTGTACGATGAAGATTATGGTGCAGCTCGTCGACCCGGCCAGCCGGCCTCCCGCATCCGAGGCCCTTCCCAGACGGCCCGGGAGACGTCCAGGGGTTCAGGGCTCGATCGGCGAGCCTCCCGGTGACGACGACGAATTCCTCGCGGGCTCCCCGGGTTTTCGCCCTCGCGCCAGTCTCCGTTGCCCCGGATCTTGATGGGCGCGCGCGTCCTGGTCGTCGACGACGACGAGGACACCACGGAGCTGTTCGCGACCGCGCTCGCCGCATGCGGCGCCCAGGTCGTTACCGCGACCAGCGCGCGCGAAGCTCTGCGCCGGCTGACCGCCTGGCTGCCGGACGTCGTCGTCAGCGACATCGCCATGCCCGGCGCGGACGGCTACTGGCTCGTCAACGAGCTCCGCGGGCTCGCGGACGAGCGCGCCGCGAGCTTACCCGTCGTGGCCGTCACCGCGTTCGGACGCGAGCACTCGCGCGTCCGGGCGCTCGCGGCCGGCTTTGTCGATCATCTCGTCAAGCCCGTGGAGCCCGAGGCGCTGTGTCTGGCGGTGGCCCGGGCGATGGGCCGCTGAGCTTCGCTCCCGGCGGCTCAGGTCTGCCGGCGGATGACCCCGCGACGGCGCTCGGCAGGTCGAGCGGATCGATCGGCTTCGTCAGGTAAAGATCGAACCCCGCCTGCGCGGCGTGCGCGCGACTCTCGGGTGTCCCGTACGCCGTCACCGCGACGATCGCGACCTCGGCGCGCCGTCGCGCGAACATCGTCCGCATCGCGGTGCCGAGCATGAAGCCGTCCTCGCCCGGCATGGCGAGATCGGTGAGCAGCGCGTCCGGGAGCCAGGAGTCGACCAGCTCGTACGCCCGCACCGCCGAGGGGACCGCGCGCACCTCGGCCCCGGCACGACGGAGGATCATGGCCGTCAGGTCGAGGAACTCCGGATCGTCGTCGACGACGAGCACGCGGGCGCCGTCGAGCACGCGGCGTCTGTTGTCCGACGCTCGCTTCGTCTGAGCCGCTTCCGGATTCGGTCGTGACGCCGAAAGCGGCAGGGTCACCGTGAACGTCGAGCCGCGGCCCTTGCCGGCGCTCTCGGCGGCGACATCTCCGCCATGGAGCTCCACGAGGCGGCGCACGAGTGCCAGTCCCAGACCGAGGCCGCCATGGGCGCGCGTGCTCGAGCTGTCTTCCTGCCGGAACGGCTCGAACACGTACGGGAGGACCTCGGCGGCGATGCCCTGACCCGTGTCGCGAACGGTGATGGCCACCGACGCGGGCCCGCGGCGCGACGAGACTTCGACGCGTCCGCCGGCCGGCGTGAACTTCACCGAGTTCATCACGAGGTTCCACATCACCTGCTGCAGGCGGTCCGCCGCGCCGTCCAGCTCGCCGAGCGAGGGTCGAGCTGCAGCTCGAGCGTGATGTCCTTGGCGCGCGCCGCCGGTCGCACGGTCTCGAGCGCCGACTCGATGATCGCGTTGAGGTTGACGCGCTCGAAATCGAGCCGCATGCTCCCGGCCGCGATTCGCGCGAGGTCGAGCAGGTCCTCGACGAGGCGGGCCTGGGCCGCGGCGCTGCGCAGGATCGTATTGATGGCCCGCTGGCGCCCGGCCTCGTCCAGGTCGCCGCTCTGGATCATGCGCGCCCAGCCGAAGATCGCGTTCAGCGGCGTCCGGAGCTCGTGCGACACGGTGGCGAGCAGCTCGTCTTTCGCGCTGTTGAGCGCTTCCGCTCGCCGGCGAGCCTCCTGTTCGCGCGCCAGCAGCGCGCCGCTGCTCCTCGAGGCGCCGCCGCTCGGTGATGTCGCGCGCGACCTTGGAGGCGCCGACGATGTGACCGGCGGCGTCCTTGATGGGCGACACCGTGATCGACATGTCGATGAGCCGGCCGTCCTTGGCGCGGCGGACGGTCTCGAAATGGTCGACACGCTCGCCGCGCCGGATGCGCGCGAGCACGCCGTTCTCCTCCTCGCGCCGATCCTCCGGAACGATGAGCGTGATGTGCCGGCCGACGGCCTCGGCCGGCGTCCAGCCGAAGGTGCGCTCGGCGGCGGGGTTCCAGAGGTGATGATCCCGTCGAGGGTCTTGCTGACGATGACGTCGTCCGATGATTCCACGATGGCGGCGAGCCGCTCTCCGGGATAGGCGCGTCGAATTCTTCGTCGTGACGTGACATCACTCTCATTGAGTACCTGTCCGCAGGGTCGCGTCAAGCGCGGCCACCACTCGCCGATCGCGCCGGTTGTCTTGACGTGGCCGCCTTGCTAGGCTTGCGCGCGCGGAGGGATCAGATGATCAGCAAGTTCTCGACGGTGTATGCCGGGCACGTGGATCTGGGTGACATGGGCCAGATGGCCACGCCGGCCAACGAGCGGCGGTACTCGAACGAGCATCTGGCGTCGGTGTTCGACAAGACCGAGGCCATCGCGCGGTGCATGGACGAGCACGAACTACAGCATCTCTGGCTGGCCGAGCACCACTTCCAGCACGAGGGCTACGAGTGCATCCCGAACATCCTGATGGTGGCCGTCCACCTGGCGCATCTCACGACGCGGCTTCGCATCGGCTGCGGCTTCAACATCACGCCGATGTGGCATCCGCTGCGGCTCGCGGAGGACTTCGCGACCGCGGATATCCTGACGGGCGGCCGCGTGGTGTTCGGCGTGGGCCGCGGGTATCACAGCCGGGAGGTCGAGACGTTCGGCAGCCCGATGCTCGACGCCGAGGCGAACCGCGCTGCTTTCGAGGAGCAGGTCGACATCCTCATGAAGTGCGTTCCACTCCGAGCGGTTCGCGCATCGGGGCCAGCACTACACGCTGCCGCCGGCCGTCCCGTACCGCGGCTACGAGCTCCGCGATCTGACGCTCGTGCCGCGCCCGCTGCGGCAGCCCGTCGAGTGCTGGCAGCCGGTGGTGAGCGCCAGCGCCCGCGGGCTCGACTTCATGATGAAACATCGCATCAAGGGCCTGATCGGCGGCGGCGCTGCGACGATGGCCGAGCGCTCGATCCACGCCTATCAGGAGGCCGTCGGAGCGCGCGGGTCTCGGCTACAAGCTCGGCGAGGGACTGAGCCTCGGGATCTTCTTCCACCTGGCGGAGTCGCGCGAGCGCGCGGTGCGCGAGATCACGCCCTGGTACGAAGAGCACGTGAAGATGTTCGGTCCGCTCGGCTTCGTGCCCGGCATGACGGCCAGAGCAGAACCTCGCCGCGATGAAGCGTGGCGGCTGGGGCGCCGCCGGCGTGCCGGCCGTCGAGGACTACACGAGGGTCGGCGCGTGGTTCGCGGGAACGCCCGAGGAGTTCGTGGCGCACCTCAGATCGCTCGAGCAGAAGTACCCGGGCCTCGAGTACATCCACGTGAGCAACAGCATGGGCACGCCGCAGAGCGTGATGCTGGAGCAGCTCGCCTGGTTCGCGAAAGAGGTCAGCCGCACTTCGCGAACCGCAAGTGATGCGCGCGTTCCCGGCCGTCAGGCCGAGGATGCAGCACTGCTCGAGTTGAAGATGTAGGTCTCGATGAACTTGGCCGAGGCGGGCCGCCGCTGGAGCTCCGCCATCGCGCCGGCCAGGCACATCCAGTTCAGCATCTCTTGCTGGCCGCTCTCCTCGAGGCTCGCCAGCGGCGTCTTCGCGCCAGGCCTCGTAGTCGCCGGACCGCAGCGACTCGTAGAGCGCGCGATCGGCCGTGATGTCGGGATACAGAGAGATGGTTGCTTCGGCGTGAGGAACGCGTGCGACCAGCTCGACGATGCGACGAGCGCCACGCGCCACGGTGTCGCGGCCATCACGCGCGCGTGGCGCGACCGAGATCGAAGCAGCGCCAGGGCGCCGGCGACGGCAGGTCGAGCTGCGCCTCGGTCGGCAGATCGGCGAAGCTCGAGACGCCGCCCTGCTGCAGATGACCTTGCGGCCGTAGCAGTTGATCGAGAACGGCACGACCGGGTAGGGGAAGCCCTGCCGGTCGTAGTCGAGGTACAGCAAGGTGTTCATGAAGGCGTGGCCGAGCGGATGATGGAGCGGCCGGTACGCATAGGACACGTCGAGGCCCGCGTCGAGGCAGCCCGTCACCAGCGATTTCGCGGCGGCGCGATGACCCTTGTAGACGAACGTGGCGTCGCTCGACTCGTCCCACGCGTTCTTCGCCTTCTGCCAGCGCTCCTCCGACCACGGCCGGTGCTCGATCGACTCGTAGGCCAGCACGCAGAAGGGCGGAATGATGTCTTCCTGAAGTTCTCGTACTGGTCGTCGCCCCAGACCAGGACGACGTCCGGCGCGAACTCGTCCAGACGGCGTCGCGCGTCGCGGAATTCTGTGACGAGCGCTTCGCGGTGCGCGCTTCGCCGCGCTCAGCCCTGATCCGCGCCGTACTCTCCGACGCATCGGCTCCGGCCAGCCTTCCGGTCGGCGGTAGCGCTCGGGAAGATCGGGATCCTGCATGACGCGCTTGAGGATGCGCGCCATGTGCCTCGTCCTGTCCGGCGAGTGGCGGGTAGTGGGTGACTCCGAGACCCAGGATCGCGCCCATAGCGGCCTCCCTTCACATCGTTCCGCCCGATGGTACCATCGCGCCCGGGTAAAGGGAGAGCCGCCATGACCTCGTCCGGTCTTCCGCCCTGATCTCCAGCGATGGTCACCTGGAAGTCCGCCCGGAGCGGTGGACGCCGCGGATGCCCGCGAAGCTACCGTGAGCAGGCGCCGCGGACGATCAAGCTCCCCGACGGCGGCGACGCGATCCTCGTCGAGGGCCAGCCGCCCTATCCCGCGCCGTTCCTCGATCTCCGGGCCGGGCGGACCAACGAGACCTGGGAGCCGTTCGGCGTGACGGTCGACGACACGGCCGGCGTCGGCCCGCCCGAGCAGCGCCTGCGCGAGCAGGACATGGACGCGCTGCACGCCGAGGTGCTCTTTCCCAACATGCAGGTGGGCCCGCGGCTCTGGCGCGCCATGGCCGACGACGACGTCTATCGCGCGACGGTGCGCGCGTACAACGACTGGCTCGGCGAGGAGTACTGCGCGGTGTCGCGCGATCGCCTCATCGGGCTCGGCGTGATCCCGTGGACCAACGTCGACGACGCCATCGCCGAGCTCGAGCACTGCGCGAAGCTCGGCCTCAAGGGCGTCAACCTCGGCGTGTTCCCCAGCGGCAAGGCGTATCCGACGCCCGCGGACGATCGCTTCTGGGCCGCGGCCATCGACATGAAGATGCCGCTGACGGTCCACGTCGGCTTCGACCGCCTCGGACCGCGCGCGTCTCAGCCCACCTTCGAGTATCCCGGCGCCGATCCCGCGATGCTGGCCAAGCTCGGGCCGCGAAAGCTCGTGGAGTGGGTGGCGCTACCGTTCCTCGGGCATCGCGCCGTCGATGAGCTTCGCCCAGCTGATCCTGTCGGGTGTGCTTCGATCGCCTCCCCGACCTCAAGATCTTCTTCGCCGAGACACGCCTGGGGTGGGTGCCGTTCTGGATGGAGGAGGCCGACTACTGGTACGAGCGGCACCGCCACTGGGCGCGCGCGCCTGCTCAACTTCAAGCCGCTCAAGCAGCGGCCCAGCGACTACGATCCGCGCAGCACATCTTCTTCAGCGTCCAGCACGTGGAGCGGGTGGCCGTCGAGCTGCGTCACCACATGGGCGTCGAGCGCATCATGTTCGCCACGCGACTTCCCGCACATCGAGTGCGACTGGCCGAACACGCGCCCGTTCGCCGAGCGGCTGTTCGCCGGCGTGCCGGCCGGACGAGGCGTTCAAGATCGCGGCGGGCAACATGCTCGGCGTTCTTCCACCTGCAGGGCACCCCGATGGGCGGGTCATCGCCAATGCGTCGGCTGGTCGATGGAGCCGACGGCCCGATGGTCAGGTGAATACCTGATGGCGTTTGAAGAGACGGAGTGAGCATGCTTCACCTATTGTGGCGGGTCTACCCAAATCGCCCACCGGTATTGACGGCTTCGGATCAGATCACGGCGGGAGGCCTGCCGACCGGCCGGCCGACGCTCGTCTGCGGCGGAGCCGGCTGCGGTAAGACCCTGCTTCGCGATCAGCTTCCTCGTCCACGGCGCGACCCAGGTTCGACGAGCCCGGCGTGTTCATGAGCTTCGAGGAGAGCAACGACGAGCTCGCGCAGAACGTCGCTTCGCTCGGCTTCGACCTTCCGGCGCTGATCGAGAAGAAGAAGATCGTGCTCGATCACGTCACGGTCGAGCGCAGCGAGATCGAGGAGACCGGCGAGTACGATCTCGAGGGACTCTTCATCCGGCTCGGCTTCGCCATCGACTCGATCGGCGCCCAGTCGCGTCGTGCTCGATACGATCGAGTCGCTGTTCGCGCGGCTCGCCAACCAGTCGATTCTCCGGGCCGAGCTGCGCCGCCTGTTCCGCTGGCTCAAGGACAAGGGCGTGACGGCCGTGATCACCGGCGAGCGGGGCGAGGGCACCTGACGCGGCAGGGCCTCGAAGAATACGTGTCGGACGCGGTGATCCTGCTCGACCACCGCGTGACCGAGCAGGTCTCGACGCGGCGGCTTCGCATCGTGAAATACCGCGGCTCGTCCCACGGCACCAACGAGTACCCGTTCCTCATCGACGACGACGGGATGGCCGTGTTGCCGGTGACCTCGATGGGGCTCAGTCATGCCGCGTCGTCGAGCGAATCTCGACCGGCGTCGCCCGGCTCGACACGATGCTCGAGGGCCGAGGCTATTTCCGCGGCAGCACGATCCTCGTGTCCGGCACCGCCGGCGCCGGCAAGAGCAGCCTGGCTGCCCACTTCGTGGACGCGGCCTGCCGGCGCGGAGAACGCTGCCTCGCCTTCGTGTTCGAGGAATCGCCCGCAGCAGGTGGTCGAAACATGCGGTCGATCGGCCTCGACCTCCAGCCGTGGATCGACCGTGGTCTTCTCGAGTACCACGCCTCTCGTCCCGCGCTGCACGGGCTCGAGATGCATCTGTCGCAGATGTACCGGGCGATCGAGCGATTTCGTCCGGATGTGGTGGTCCTCGACCCGGTGAGCAGCCTGCTCTCGGTGGCGGCGACTGGAGACGTCCAGGCCACGCTGACCCGGCTCGTGGACCACCTCAAGATGCAAGGAATCACCGCGCTCATGACGAACCTCACCCACGGGAAGACCGAACAGGAGCGGACGGATGCCGAGATCTCGTCGATCGTCGACACCTGGCTGCTCCTGGTCACGCTCGAGTCGAGCGGCGAGAGAAACCGCGGCCTCTACGTGCTCAAGTCGCGCGGGATGGGTCATTCCAACCAGATTCGCGAGTTTCTCCTGACCGACCATGGCATCGAGCTCGTCGACGTCTACGCGGGCGCGGGCGGCGTGCTCACGGGATCCGCACGCTTGAGTCAGGAAGCGCAGTGAGCGAGCGGCCGAGCTCGCGCAGCAGCAGGAGCTCGAGCGCAAACAGCGGACGCTCGCCCGGCTGCGAACCGCGTTCGAGGCGGAGCCTGACATCCTTGCGGGCCAAGTTCGAGGCGGAGCAGGCCGATCTGGCCACCGGGATCGATGAGGATCGAACACGGGTCGCCCGCTTGCACGACGACCGTCAGGACATTGGCGGCGAGCCGGCGCGCCGACTCGAGCGCCGACGGATCCAACGCGGGGACGGGAAACGCGCGCGAAGTGGACAGACGGGCAAAGCCAAGGACCGGTGAAGTATAGTAAGGAAGGTGAAGTATGGAGATGACTGAGATTCGCCCGAGCACGCCTTCGTCCAGGAGCTGCGCCCGTCCATCAAGAGCAGATCTTGCGGCTGTACATCGCCGGGCAGACGCCTCGCTCGGTCAAGGCGTTCGCCAATCTCAAGCGGATCTGCGAGGAGCATCTCAAGGGCCGATACCGGATCGAGGTCATCGACCTGATTCAGAATCCGCAGCTGGCCGCGGGAGATCAGATCCTCGCGGTGCCGACGCTTGTCCGGCTTCTGCCCGAGCCGGTGCGCAAGATCATCGGAGACCTCTCGAACACCGACCGTGTGCTCGTCGGGCTGGATGTCCGACCGGCGCCGTGAGGATTGGCAGCCAGTGATGGAATCCACGCATCATGCCAGGCGCCGCACCGAGGGTACGTGCTGCGACTTTTCGTCGCCGGCATGACCGCGCGCTCGACGCGGGCCGTCGAGAACATCCGGGCGATCTGCGAAGAGCATTTCGCGGGCGCGTACGAGCTCGAGGTGGTCAACCTCTACGAGCAGCCCGCGCGCGCGTCCGGCGAGCAGATCATCGCAGCGCCGACGTGCGTGAAGGAGCTCCGCTTCCCGCCCGCCGCGTCATCGGCGACATGTCGAACACCGCGCGGGTCCTGGAGGCGCTCGACCTCGTCGAGCACCCGTGACACCACCGAGCATGGCGGACGGCGCGATGGACCCTGAGCAGGTCAAGAAGCTCCAGCGAGAGCTCGAGGAAGCGCAGGAGACGCTTGCGCGCGATCCGCCAGGGGCGAGATCGATGGTCTCGTCGTCGAGGGTCCGCAGGGCGCCCAGTTGTTCACGCTCAAGACCGCCGAGCAGCCCTACCGGATGCTCATCGAGCAGATGCAAGAGGGCGCGCTCACCTTGACCCCCGTGGGCGACGTCCTCTACTGCAATCGCCGTTTCGCCGAGCTGGTCACTGCCACGCCGGAGACCATCGTGGGCCGACCAGTCGCCCCATTCGTCGCGGAGGCCGACCGGCCGCTCCTGGCGACGGCGCTGCGCACCGGGCGCGGCAAGTACGAGGGCATGCGCTGACCAGCGACGGACGCCTGGTTCCGGCGCTCTTCTCGGTCGGCACGTTCATCGCCGACGGCGTCGAGAGCCACTGTCTCGTCGTGACCGATCTGACCGAGCTGACGCGGACGCGCGCCGCCCGGGCGGAAGCCGAGGCGGCGAGCCAGGCGAAGGATCAATTCCTGGCGATGCTCGGGCACGAGCTGCGTAACCCGCTGGGCGCCATCACATCCGCGGCCTCGGTGCTCGGTCATGCCGCGACACCCGACCACGACCGTCGCGCCCGCGACGTGATCGTGCATCAGGCCGAGCACCTGTCGCGGCTCGTCGGCGACCTCCTCGACGTCACCCGCGGGCGCTCGGCAAGATCGAGCTCGTTCCCGCCCCGATCGACCTGGCGGCGGCGGTCAGGCGCTGCCTCGCCACGCTCGAGAGCACGGAGAGGCTCCGGGACCATGTCGTCTCCGTCGACGCGGAGCCCGTCTGGGTCGAGGCCGATGGAGCGCGGATCGAGCAGATCATCACGAACCTCCTGTCGAATTCGCTGAAATTCACGCCGCGAGGCGGCGCCATCAGCGTGACGGTCTGCCGGGAGCAGGACGGACGCCGTCCTGCGCGTCGCGGACCAGGGCGCGGGCATTTCGGCGGAGCTTCTGCCGTGCGTGTTCGACCTGCTTCGTCCAGGGCGAGCTGAATCTCGATCGCCGGCTCGGGGGCCTGGGCGTCGGGCTGAGCCTCGTCCGGCGCCTCGTCGAGCTTCACGGCGGGCGAGTCGAGGCGGCCAGTGAGGGCCCGGGACGCGGGAGCATCTTCACCGTCCGTCTCCCGCTGATCGACGCTCCGCAGCCGCCCCGCGAGTCCAGTGAAGCACCGGCAGGAGCGCCGGGAAGACGCATCCTGGTCGTGGAAGACAACGCCGACAATCGCGAGATGATGCGCATCCTGCTCGAGACCTCCGGGCACGAGGTCCACGACGCGGGAGACGGCGTGAGCGGCGTCGAGCTCGCGGTGCAGCTCGAGCCCGACACCGTGCTGATCGACATCGGGCTGCCGGGGATCGACGGCTTACGAAGTCGCCCGACAGATCCGCTCGAAGCTGGGTGACCGTTCCCGGCTGATCGCGCTCAGCGGCTACGGGCAGCAGAAGGACCGCGAGCGCGCGTTCGCCGCCGGCTTCGACGACCATCTGCTGAAGCCGGTCGATCCCGCGCGCCTGGTCTCGGTGCTGGCCGCGGCGCGCGGCGCTGACGCGCTAGCCCGAGCGGCTCAGAGTCCCTTCCAGTAGCGGCGCCCGTCCAGGCGCCACGATCCTGCCGTAGCCCGGCGCCTCGAAGTGCCCCGCCGCGATGAGAATCTGCTCGCGCTCGAGGCGATCGATCAATGCTTTGCGCGTTTGCCGGGTCAGATCGGGATCCATGTCGGCGCGCGAGGACCCAGTCCGGCTCGAGCACCTGCACCGGGCTGTGGGCGGCATCGCCGAGCACGAGCGCCCGCTCGCCCTTCGAGGTGATGAGAATGCTCATGTGCCCCGGAGTGTGGCCGGGTGGTCGGCACCGCGGTGAGCTCGCGCGTCAGGCTCTGCTCGCCCTGCATGAACTCACGCAGAGGCCGAGGTCGGCCAGCGGCCACACGCACTGCGGCGCGTTGACCCACCGGGTCGGCTGCAGTGCCGGATCGTGGCACGAGTCCCAATCGAGCTTCGGCATCCAGTAGCGCGCCCGCGGAAACGTCGGCACGTGTTTCCCGCCCTCGGTCTTGCGAGGTTCCAGCCGACGTGGTCGCGATGAAGATGCGTCATCACGACCATGTCGATCTCTTCCGGAGCGGACCGCCTTGGCCTTGAAGTCGTTCATGAGCTGGCCCCACGGGGCGTCGGGGGTCTCGGCGGGCTTGGGGCCGAGGCCGGTGTCGATGAGGACCGTTCGCCCGCCCGCGCGGATCAGGTACGAGCCGAGATTGAAACGCACCTTGTGCTCGTGCAGGTGCGCCTCATACGGACTCCAGTTGTCTTCCGCGATCGTCGGGAAGAAGTTGCACAGATCGAACTCGAGCATCCCGTCCGACAGCATCATGATCTCGACATCGCCGACGCGGACCACGTGACTCGCCATGCTGGCCTCCGGAACTCCCACGGGATTGAGCGACGCTCAGCGCGGAGACTGTACTAGAGAGCCCGCGTCGACGCCAGCCAGGCTGGAGAGAAGGGCCCATCTGCTTCGTTGGCGCCCTCGCCGGCACGCTCGACGTACAGAGAGTACGCCTTCGCGTGCCGCCTTCGGGCGCCGCCTCGCAGCTGGACCCTTCTCTCCAGCCTGGTCGACCAGCCGGGACGCTAGCGGCCGAGGTAGGCGGTGCGTACGAGGCTTGATCTCAACAGCCTCCGCCGCCGGCCCGCTGGCCACCAGACGGCCGCGCTCGAGCACGTAGCGCGTCGTCGGCGATCGCCAGCGCCTTGGCGACGTTCTGCTCGATGAGCAGGACGGTCACGTCCTCGTCGCGGATGCGCCGGACGATGGCCAGCACCTCGTCCACGAGCCGCGGCGCCAGGCCGAGCGATGGCTCGTCCAGCATCAGCAGGCGCGGCCGCCCGATCAGCGCTCGCGCCAGCGCCACCATCTGCTGCTCGCCGCCGCTCATCGAGCCGGCGAGCTGGTGACGGCGCTCGCCGAGGCGCGGGAAGAGCGCGAGCGCTCGCTCGAGGCGGACGGCGCGCTCGCGCTTCGCGAGCAGCCAGCCGCCGAGCTCGAGATTTTCCGGCACCGTCATCCGCGGGAACAGGTGGCGCCCTTCGGCGACCAGGATCAGTCCCGCGCGCACGGCCGCCGTGGCCGAGCCCGGGCGGCAGCTCGCGGCCGTCGAGCGCGCGCGCGGCCGTCGCGCGGCAGCAGGCCCGCCAGCGCCTTCAGCAGCGTGCGTCTTGCCGGCGCCGTTCGGGCCGACGATCGCCGTGATCCGCCCCGCGGCCAGGTCCAGATCGAGCCCATCGAGAATGCGGAAGCCGCCGTAGCCGGCCGACAGCCCGGTGACCTTCAGCGCGGCGCTCACGGCCGAACCTCCACCGTCACCGTCGCCGAGATAGGCCTCGATCACTCCGGGATTGCGCGCGACCGCCGACGGCGCGCCGTCGGCGATCTTCCGGCCCCTGGTGCAGCACCAGCACGCGCTCGACGCGCGTTCAGGAGGACGCCGCACGGCGTGCTCGATCCACACCACGGCCAGCCCGAGCTCGTCGCGCACGCGGCGGATCAGCCGCGCCGATCGCTCTCGACCTCGCGCTCGGTCAGCCCGGCGGCGACCTCGTCGAGCAGCAGCACCCGCGGCCGCGTCGGCCAGCGCCATGCCGATCTCGAGCCAGCGCTGCCGCGCCGGCGTGATCGCGCGCGGCCGGCAAGCGTCGCAGCCTGCGGCGAGGCCGAGGAAGTCGAGGATCGCCGCGCCTCGTCGCAGCGGTCGCGCGCTCGGCGCGACGCCATCGGCCGGCGAACTCGAGGCCGAAGCGCACGCTCGTCGGCGACGGTCATGTCGGCGAAGACGCGCGGCGTCTGGAAGGTGCGCGCGATGCCGTCGCCCGCGCGAAGACGTGCGCGGCTCGCGCCGGTCAGCTCGGCGCCGCCGACGAAGCAGTCGCCCGGACGTCGGCGCCACCACGCCGGAGAGCGCGTTGAAGAAGGTGGTCTTGCCGGCGCCGTTCGGGCCGATGATGCCGACCAGCTCGCCGGTCCTCGAGCTCGAGATCGACCGCCGTCGACCGCGGTCAGCCCGCCGAAGCGGACGACCGACGCCACGCGCGGCGCAGCGCCGGCGGCGTCATCGCGCCTCGGCCGGCCGCTCGCGCGGCCGCGGCGCGCCAGAGGCCAGCCAGGCCATCGGGCAGGTACAGCACCGCGAGGATCAGCAGCGAGCCCGAGCGACGATCAGGTACGCGTGCGGCAACTGCAGGCGCAGGATCTCGGCCAGCAGGCTGAACACGATCGCGGCGACCAGCGGACCCGACGAGGCTCAGCGGCGCCGCCGATCGATCGCGATCAGCACGGTCTGGAAGCCGATGAACGGGTTGAACACCGCGGTCGGGTCGATGTAGGTCCAGCGCACCGCCATCGCCGCGCCCGCCGCGCCGGCGAAAGCCGCGCTGAGCGCGAAGCCGGCGATCTTGACCCAGCGCGTGTCGACGCCCGAGCGTCTGCGGCGCGCTGCTCGTCGGCGCCGATGCCGACCAGCGCCAGGCCGAAGCGGCTGCGCGCGCACCACGATCGCCACCACGACGGCGACCGCCGCGATGACGAGCACGGTCAGGTAGACCGTGTCGGTTCGACGGCACCACCGTGAGCACGCGGCCGACCGTGCCCGCGTACCTGCTTTTCGCCGTAGGTGACGGCGTGACGCGATCAGCTCGCTCATGCCGAAGGTCAGCACCGCGAAGTACGGTGCCGCGCAGGTGCAGGACACGCCGCGCCCGTCAGCCGCGCGAACGCCGGCGGCGACCAGCGCGCCGCCGGCGATCACCGCCGGCCACGGCAGCGGCGCCGAGCGTCCAGCGCGCTGGCGTAGGCGCCGAGGCCGAAGAACGCCGAGGTGCGCGAGCGACGAGGTAGCGCGTCGCGCCGCAGAACATCGCCCAGCTCGTCGCCAGCGCCGACGTACATCAGGCAGCGTCAGCGCCAGCGACACGACGAACTCGCTCGAGCAGCCAGCGGCAGCGGCCAGCCAGCGCACGGCCGGTGCCAGCCGGCGACGGCGGCGAGCGCGCAGGCGCGTTCATCAGCGGGCGAACGAGGCCGTTGGGCCGCGCGCAGCAGCACGCGCGATGAACACGCCGTACGACAGCAGCATCTTCAGCGACGGGCTCGTGAAGTGCATGCCGAGCGCCTCGACCACGCCGAGCAGCAAGCCCGCCGACGCAGGCTGCCGGCGACGCTGCCGAAGCCGCCGAGCGTGATGACGATCAGCGCGGTGACCGTGTAGGGCTCGCCCATCGACGGCGAGATCTCGTAGGCCATCGACAGCAGCGCAGCCGGCCACGCCGGCGAGCGCCAGGCCGACGCCGAACACCAGCCGGATGCAGCCGCTCGCGTGTCGATGCCGACGAGCAGCGCGCCGGTCGGCGACTGCATCATCGCGCGCACCGCCCTGCCGAGCAGCGTCGCGCTGCAGCAGCGACGATGAGGCCGAGCTCGAGGACGAGCGCCAGCGCCGAACAGCCACGAGCCGGTTGGCGGTGAAGCGCACGCCGCGCGACGGACACCGTCTGCGACAGGTAGTCGATAGCCGCGCAGGTCGCCGCCCCAGACCAGCAGCGCGACGTTCTGCACCACGAACATCAGGCCGAAGCCGACCAGCAGGCTGCGCGCCTCGAACGCCTCGACCTCCGGCGTCGTCTCGGCCAGCCGACGAAAGCACAGCCAATGAACCACGACGCCGATGCCGAAGAGCCCGCACGAGCAGCGCGGGCAGGAACACGAACGGGCTCAGATGCATCACGAGATGCGCCCAGTCACGTCGAGATACGCCCCCAGCATCAGGAACTCGCCGTGCGACATGTTCAGAATCCGCATCAGCCCATACTGCAGGTTGAGCCCCATCGCCACCAGCGCATAGATCCCACCCGTGATCAAACCCGAAACAACGATCTCGACCCAAAGCCTCACGCGGAACGCCGCAGCGCTGGCCGGGATTGTTCATGAGCGCCGGCGCCGAGTGCCGGGCGGGTGGCGCAGGGCTGGGCCCGACGGGTCGGCGGAGTGGGACCCCCGTCCGCCCGCAGCGCGAAGCGCTGCGATCGGGCGAGTGGGTGACGCAGCCGACCGCGTCGGGCCCAGCCCTGTGACAGGCCCGCCCGCCTCGCGCGCTGGCGCTCGTGAGCAATCCGCGAACCAGCGCAGCCGACCGTGACGGCGGCTACTTCCAAGCCGGCTTGGGGATGACGAGCTTGGCGGTGGCGCGATCGGCAGGCCACACGACCTCGAAGTCGCCGCCGACCCACTGGCTGACAGTGCCGGGGAACTGGATCTCCGATCCGCCCTGAAGCGGACCGGCCCGATGATCGTCGCGTGCTCGCCGGTGGCGATGAAGTCGCGGATCGCCTTGCGATCGACGCCGACCTTCTCGATCGCCGCCTGCAGGATCTGCAGACCGGCCCAGCAGTGCGGCACTCGCCCAGCGATCGGGCTCCTTCTGGAAACTGCGCGACGTGCGCGTCGAAGAACGCCTTCGCGGCCGGGCTCGTCTTGACGCTCCACGAGCCGATGCCGGTGACGCCGTCGGAGTCGGCGCCCATGACCTGCTTGTAGAGCGGGAACGCCGTGCCGACCGCGGTGTAAGAACACCTTCGGGTTGAAGCCGATCTCCTTCGATTGCTTGGACGCGAGGATGGTGTCGGGCGGGTAGGTGAGGCCGACGAACGCGTCGGGGTTCTTGTCCTTGATCCCGCGCAGCACCGGCGAGCAGATCCTGATGCCCAGCGGATAGCTCTTCTTCTCGACGATCTCGATGCCCTTGGCCTTCACGGCGGGCTCGAAGCGCGGCGATGTTCTCGAGGCCGAACACGTCGTCCATGTAGATGACCGCCACGGTCTTGATGCCGTTGGCGGCCAGCATGTCGGCGGCCGCCGCCATCAGCACGTACGGCTGCGGCAGCATCGAGAAGAAGTAGGGCAGCTTCATGTCCACGAGCTTCATCGAGAGCGCCGTCGGCGCCAGCACCGGATAGCCGTGGCGGTTCGCGAGCGGCGCCACCGCGAAGTTCGCGGTCGAGCCCCAGGGCGGCAGGATCAGGTCGACCTTGTCGGTGACCATCAGCTTCTCGAAGGTGCGCACGATCGTCTCGACCTCGCTGCGGTCGTCGTAGCTGATCAGCTCGACCTTGCGCTTCTGCCCCTTGACGTTGATTCCGCCGGCCGGCGTTGACCTGCTCGGCCCACAGGATGTAGCTCGGCTCCTGCGTGGCCTGGGCGCCCGGCGCGAAGGGGCCGGTGCGCGAAATGGCGTAGCCGATCTTGATCGGCGGCGCGTCGGACTGCGCTCTCGTGTCGAGGCTCGCGCCGGTGAGGACGAGAGCCGCGACGAGGGCGACGGTGAGCATGCGCATCATGGTGGTGGTCTCCTCCGACGCCGTCTTTGGCCGTCCCGCGGCGCCGTTGCTGCGCCGGATTATATGCTAACGTCTACGCGAAACGACGACGCGCGCGGGTCGGCGCTGAGACTTTCCGGTGAGAGGAACACGACATGCTGAGTCGCGAAGACAACGAGCTTCTGTGTCGGGTCGGTCGCGGAACTCCGATGGGCGAGCTGATGCGCCAGTACTGGATGCCGGCCGCCCTGTCGAGCGAGCTGCCGGATCGTGACGGCGCCCGCTGCGCGTGCGTCTGCTGGGCGAGGATCTCATCGCGTTCCGGCGTCATCCGGCGCCGTCGGGCTCGATCCAGAACAGCTGCTCCGCACCGCGGCGCCAGCCTCGTTCTACGGCCGCAACGAAGGCGAGGGCCTGCGCTGCGTGTACCACGGCTGGAAGTTCGACGTCGGCGGCCGGTGCGTCGACATGCCGAGCGAGCCCGACGGAGAGCAACTTCAAGCACAAGGTGAGAGCCGTCGCCTATCCCTGCGTGGAGCGGGCCGGCCTCGATCTGGGCCTACCTCGGCCGCGCGCGAGACGCCGCCGCCGTTGCCCGATCTCGAGCCCACGTTGCTGGCGGACGGCAGCATCCAGATCTACCAGCGCGAGTGCAACTGGATGCAGGCGCTGGAGGGCGACATCGACACCGGCCACACCGTGTTCCTGCATCTCGGCGAGCGTGAGCGCCGACGAAGCGCCGCCCGGCACCTGGGCCCGCTACGCGCTGGCCGATCGGGCGCCTCGCTACGAGGTGAGCGACATGGACTTCGGCGTCATGTACGGCGCGTACCGGCCGGCCGAGGCCGGACACGAACTACTGGCGCATCGCCAACTTCCTGTTCCCGTTCTATGCGATGGTGCCGACCGGGCGTGCTCGGGCTCGAGGTGCGCGTGCGCGCGTGGGTGCCGATGGACGACGAGCACACGCTGGCCATCACGGTCGCGCGCGGTGCCGCAGCGGCAGCCAGAACGCCGGTCGCCAGGTCGTGAATCCGCCGCGAGACGCTGCCGAACACCACCGACTGGTACGGGCGCTTTCGGCTGTGTCGCCAACGCCGCCAACGACTACCAGATCGACCGGCAGGCGCAGAAGACGATCAGCTACACGGGTATCGACGCCATCTTCCTCGCAGGACCAGGCCGTCACCGAGAGCATGGGCCCGATCTACGACCGCACGCAGCGAGCGCCTGGGCACCAGCGACGCGATGGTGATCCGCACGCGCAAGCGGCTGATCGACGCGGCGAAGGCGCTACGCGACCAGCGGCAAGGTCCCGCCCGGCGTCGACGATCCGAGCGTCTATGCCGTGCGGTCGGGCGGCGCGGTGCTCCCGCGCGAGCGCCGACTGGATCGAGGCGACGCGCGAGCTGCGCCGCGCCGGCGTCGCGCATCCCGGCACTCAGCCGCGATGTGCTCGGAGGCATGCCCGCGGTCTGAGGTCACTGCGCGCCGAGGACGACGACCTCGACTTTGGTCACGCCGTCGCCGACCATGCCGAGGGCTTTCGCCGCAGCCAGGCTGACGTCGAGGACGCGATCGTTCACCCAGGGTCCTCGGATCGTTCACGCGCACCACGACGCTTCGTCCGTTCTCGACGTTCGTCACGCGCAGGCGGGTTCCGAAGGGCATCGTGCGGTGGGCGGCGGTGAGCTTGTTCATGTCGAAGGCCTCGCCTGACGCCGTCGCGTGGCCCTGATGGCGAGACCCGTACCAGGAAGCGAATCCGACGATGCGCGTTCCGGTGCCGGCGCCGCGGTCGCCGGGCGCGCTGGTTTCGACGATGCGCAGCCTGCGCCGCCAGCGCGCAGATCGCGAGACCGAGTCCCAGCGCGCGATACCGCCGAGACAGAGCGTGCACGACCGTCCCGCCGTGCGAGGGCGCGACCTCTAACGCGCGGCGGTGCTCCGGTTGGGCGAAGTGTCCCCGACGAACTTCAAGGTCTCATGCCCGCGGACGACACCGGGCGTGACGATCCACGAGCCGCCGCAGGTGGCCATCGCCACCCGACCGGCCGTCGGCGGCGAAGCGATCGCCGTGAATCCGCTGCCGATGCCGCCGAGGATGCAGAACGTCGCCTTGAACGGTACGTAGACCAGCGTTCCGAGGGCGCTTCCGGCCGAGGATCCGACCTCAACGGCGGTGGACTCCGAGCTGGCCCAGCTCGCGCTCGGACCCGCCAGCGCCAGAACGAGAGCTATCAGAGCAATACGTCGCATGACGTGTGACCTCCGTGAGAGTGTAGGCACGTCCCACCATACCGCAAAATCGGGTGCGGCGCGCCTACGCGGAGGGCGGGACGATCTGCTGCTCCTCGACGGTGAACGTCTTGATCCGGCCGATGAAGAGCGCGCCGTCGTCGAACAGCGCCTTGGCCTGCGGCGAGGCGTGCGCCCGCGCCATCACCCTCGCGGTCGTCGTACCAGAGCTCGGCGATGCCGTCGATCTCGACGTCGGTCGTCGGGATGTCCGGGCGCGTGCGCTCCTCGACGATGTGCGACTGCACGTGCGGCGGAGGCCCGGCGCAGGGCCAGGGGCGTGGACGTCGGCCCAGTGCTGACGAACTGCGCGTGGGTCATTCCGGCCTTGCAGTCAGCAGCGAGATGCTCTTGATCACCGGTTCGCCCTCCTGGCCGGCCGCTCGCCGTCCACGCCTCTCAGGTGCCCGAGCCGCCGCGGCTGCCCCAGTCGAAGAAGAGCACCTGGACCCGATACGAGGCGGCCGGCACGGCGCGAAGACTGAAATAGCCGCGATTGCCGGGCGGCACGCCGCCGAGCACCCAGGTCGACGTCGTTCCCGACGACGTTGCCGGAGCCGTCCAGGCTGTCGACGGAGACCTGCATGCGCTCGACCGGGACGCCCGGGCTCATGTTGTAGACGTACCCGCTGATCACCGGTCGCGTGGCGCTCGGCGTCACGTCGTACTCGAACCGGAAGTATCGATCGAGGCTCTCCTGCGCGTAGGTTGCCGCTGCCGCATTGCTGGACGTGAGCAATGCCACCATCGCTACCGCGAGAGCGAGACGAGCCCACGCATCGGCGCACCTCCGCCTCGGAAACTCGGAACCATGGGTACCGGTTCCCGTCACCCCTCCGTTCGTACCGTGTAGCCTTCTACGCTCCATGCAGCGGTTGAAGATCGCGCGGTCCGACCGCGGACTGCCCGGGAGCACGACGATCTGGGGATCGGCCGATTCCTTTCGGCACACCGCCATGTCGTGGTCGAGCTTCGCCGGCGTCGCACCCTGCTTGTCGTAGATCCACTGCTTCGTCGCGCACCCGCGAGCAAGCGCCGCCACGCAGACCAGGGTCGCGGCGCGTCGCATCACTCGATGACCCGGTCCGCGCGCTGGAGCAACGACGACGGGATCGTCACCGGGATCGCGCGCGCGGCGCGAAGATTGACCACGAGCTCGAAGCGCGCTGCGCGCCGTATGCCCAGGTCGGCCGGCTTGACGCCCCTCAGGATCTGATCGACGAGCGCGGCGGTCTGCCGGAAGACCTCGGTCCAGTTCGCGCCATAGGCGAGCAGGCCGCCGGCGTCGGCGAAGTCGCGGGACGGGAACACCGCTGGCAGCTTCGGCACGACTCGCGAAGGTGGCGAGCCGCTGGCGGTGCGCGAGCGTGACCGCGTCGGCGAGCACGATCAACCCCTGCGTGTGCAGCTTCTCGATCTTTGCCAAGGCCTCGCTCGCACGTCGGTCTCGGCGGTGATCTGGACCTTGGTCAGCTCCACGCCGCGCGCGGTCGCCGCGGCTTCGGTCGCCTGCAGGTCGGCGGTCGCGCTCGTGCTGTCAGCGCTCCACAGCAGCGCCGCGCGGGCGAGCCGCGGCACCACCTGGCGCAAGAGCTCGACGCGCCGCGCTGGCGCCTCGGGCGCGAAGGTGCTGATCCCCGTGAGATTGCTGACGGGGCCGCGGCCTCGCGGACCAGCTCCGCCGGATCGTCGAGGGAGACCATGACGACAGGGATCGTCTTCGTCGCCCGCCTCGCCGCCTCGATCGCCTCCGGGCCGACGGCGACGATGGCATTGACGTTCAAGCGCACCAGGTCGTCGGCGTGTTGCGGGTAGAAGTCGGGCTTGCCCTGCGCGTAGCGGTACCAGATCTTGACCGATTGGCCCTCCACCCAGCTTCGCTCGCGAAGGGCGTCGCGGAAGATCGGCGCCGAATCGGGAGTCGGCTCGTTGGCGAGGTAGCCGATCCACGGAATGCGCGTGTCCGGCTGCGCCGCCGGCGCTCGCGTTTTCCCGACGACCGCCGCGACCGCCAGCAGCACGACGGCGGCAGCCGCGAGCCGCCGCGCTGTGGCGCGCCTCACGTCAGGGCGATCGTCGCTCACGCGGCCGCCCAGGCTCGACGCCGCGCCGGCTCGACGACCACGTGGGCAGGACCGACCGCGAAGTTTCCGGAGATGACGAGTCGTCGCGGCTCGTATCGGGCGCGCGCGAGTCGTGAATCATGGTGGGAGCCTATCAAACGGTCGAGGAAATTGGTATGATTCGCTCGATGGCGCAAGGGCTGCGTGAGCTGGTGGGGCGAGTGATGATCGATCCGGATTTTCTTGCCGAGCTCCAGCGCACACCGGAGCCGCTCCTGGCGGAGTACGAGCTGAGCGACGCCGAGCGTGCGACGGTGCAGCAGGCCTTGATCCGGCTCGCGAGGACGCCGTCGAGCGAGCGGCGACACGCGTTCCGCAGTAGCCTCATCAGCCGCGGTGGCCACCTAGGCCTCGCGCCACTCCCCGTCGTGCAGGCGTCGGCCGAAACCCTCGCGTTCCTGCGCGACGTTCGTGTGTTCGAGTCCTTCTCCGATGCCGATCTCGCCGTCGTCGCGGACCGGCTGCGCGAGGCGTGATCTACGGAAGCGCCAGATTCTGTTTCGTGAGGACGATCGCGGCGACGAGATGTTCATCGTGCGGCGCGGCACCATGCTCATCTCGAAGGCGGTGACCGGCAAGGTCGAGCAGGTGCTGGTGCGCGTCGAGCCCTTCGACTTCTTCGGCGAGATGAGCCTCTTCGACGGCTCGCCCCGCTCCGCCACCGCCCAGGCCGAGACGGACGTCGAGCTGCTCATCCTCGGACGCGATAGCCTGCAGGCGATGACCGAGACCGCGCCCCACGCCGCCGCCTCGTTCTTCCACGCGATGGTCACGGTGTTCATGGATCGGCTGCGGCGCTCGACGCAGCAGGTGGCCGAGGCGACCCGCTGGGGCCTCGAGGCCACCGGGCTCGACATCGAGGCGCGCTGATGCAGCGGCCGGCGCCCGCGAAGTTCGAGCTGCTCGTCCGGCGCGACGACGAGGAGGACTTCGAGCTCCGCCAGGTCGCGAGCGTCATCGGCTACCTCAACTCGCGCCCGCGCCGGATCGATCAGGAGTCGTACGAGATCTCCGAGCTGCGCTCGCGGCTGGCCGTCGCGCCCGGCTTTATTCTGAAAAACAAGACCACGGATCGCTTCCTCCTGCTCTCCGCGCAGGAGCGCTTCCTGTGGGATCAGATGGACGGCGCCACCTCGTTGCAGGAGATCGCGACCGCCTACGTGCTGAAGTACGGCGAGTTCGACTTCGAGATCATCCCGAGCTTGCTCCACAAGCTCCAGCGGGCGCAGCTCTGACGTTCGAGCCGCGGTCGCGGCTGCGGGCGGCCCTGGCGCGCAACCGCGGCCGCGTGATCGTGAAGGCGCTCGAGCTCGCGCTGACCAGCCTCGAGCGCATCCGGATCTCGAGCCACAACGTCCAGCCGTTCTTCCAGGCGCTCTACCGATACGGCGGGTTCCTCGTCTTCACGCCGATCGCCGCGATCGCGCTGTGGCGTGCTCGCCCTCGTGGGCGCCGCCGCCGCGCTGCATACTCTTCCGCGACGTGCACGACATGCTCGAGGGATTCGGCGGTCACGCCCTGCGCGGCATCCTGATGGTCAAGCTCCTGTTCTTCGCCAGCGTGGCGCTGCACCAGTTCGTGCACGGGCTGGCCTGCATCCACTATCGGCGCCGCGTGCGCGAGTTCGGCTTCACCTTCCTGCACGGCTTCGTGCCGACGTTCTACGTCGACGTCACCGACATCTTCATGGCGAGCCGCCGCGCCCGCGTGGTGACCGCCGTGACCGGTGCACTCGTCGCATCTGGTCCTCGGGGCGGTCGCGTTCATCGTCGCCGCCAAGGCCCCGACCGGCAGCTTCACGCAGGCCTTCGCCGCCGCGTCCGGCATCATCCAGTGGCAGGCGCTGGTGGTCGCGCTCTATCCCTTCTGCTTCATCGAGATGGACGGCTATCACGTGCTCGTCGACGTGCTGGGCGTGCCCACGCTCAAGAAGCGACGCGATCGCGTACGTGAAGGGCCTGTTGACCGGGCCGCGCGACGGCTGGTGACGGGCCGTGAGGAGCTGCTCTGGATCGCCTACGTCGGGCTCTCGACGCTCTCGGTCGCCGCGTTCATCGCCTTCAACGTCTGGATCATCTTCAGCGCCACGCGCTGAGCCTCAGCGCCGCGCCTTCGGCCAGCAGGCGCTTCGACCGCCGCCGTGATGTCGCGAGCCGCGTTCCGCGCCGCCCCGCTCGCCGGGCGCCGCTGGGTCGGGCCAGCTCGGCGACGGCTCGGGCGCCGGAGCGCGTGAGGATCTCGGCCTGGGCGCGCCCTCGGAGCGCGTCGCCCACGAGCGCAGCCATCTCCGCGATCACGGCCAGCCCGAGCGCCGCGCGGTCGCCCGCGTCGGCGCCGCCGCCAGCCCGGCCGCGAGCGCCTCGCGGAGCCGCTCGGAGATTCGCACGCGGCCTCGACCGATCTGCACCAGGTCCCGCGCGACCGGGCCCCACTCGAGCGAGAACGCTCGCGGCGACCGATTCCACGAAGGGCGCCAGCGGCGCGGCGCACGCGCGCGGCGACGACCGCCGCGACGCCGGCCCACACGCGGTCCGGGAGGGGCCGGCTCGCCGCGGCGTGTCGGCTCGACCGCGAGGATCGCCGCGAGATCGCCGTCGGGGCGGAGCAGGAGACGCGTCCTCGAGCCGCCGTGAGAGAGCCCAGAGCCCGCACCGCACGCCGTCGGGCGCGTCGACGATCCGGCGCGGCGAGTGGCGCGCGACGCCCTGCCACTCCGGCCGGTAGTAGGTGATGCCGCGCCACGACGACCTTCTCGATCCGGTCGCGACCTTGCACGTAGAGATCGTCAGCCGACGAACAGCATGCTCGGCGGGCGCCGGCCGTCCACGTGAGGCCTCCGGCCATGAAGTCCGCGAGCGGGTCGGCCGCTTGCCGGCTCGTAACGGAACGACTCGAGGAGCGCCAGAAAGAGCTGCTCGGTCGGATAGGGGCCGCGATAGGCGAGGGCCCGGCGCCCTGCGCGGCGGCGCGCGCGGCGATGAAGTTCAGCACGGCGGTCCCGCCGCCAGGCGGCAGCCGCGCGGGCTCGCGCGAGCGACTGGAATGCGATCGATCCGCGCCCAGTCGAGCGCACTCGAACACGGTGAGCCGCGCTCCGTGCCAGCCGTTGGCGGGCGGCTCCGCCGCGTGCCAGAGCCGGTCGGACCAGCCCCACGGCGCGTCACGCGTTGCGCGCGGTTCGATGCCGAGCCAGGAGCCGTCCGGAATGCGAACCCACGCGCTCTCGATCGACCCGCGGCCGTCGGGCGACAGGACGGTGACGAGCGTCCCCGGCGATCCACGATCTGCACGAAGCGCAATGATACAATGCGGGCCGTCAATGGAGACCTGGCTCTCCGCGCTCGAGATCGCTGATCTCGTCCGGCGTAAAGAGGTCAAGCCGCTCGAGGTACTCGACGCCGATTCTCGCCAGACTCGAAGCGGTCAACCCGACGCTCAACGCGTTCTGCCTCGTGACCGCCGACGTCGCCCGCGTCGCCGCGCGCGAGGCGGAGATCGCGGTGATGAAGGGCGAGCCGCATCGGTCCTGCTCCACGGCGTGCCGTTCTCGGTCAAGGACGTCCTGCCGACGCGCGGGCTGACGACGACCGGCGGCTCCCGGCTCTTCGCCGATTTCGTCCCCGAGGAAGACGCGCTCTCGTTCGGCCGGCTGAAGGCCGCCGGCGCGGTGCTCTTCGGCAAGACCAACACGTCGGAGTTCGGCCACAAGGCGTTCACCGAGAACCCGCTCTTCGGCATCACGCGCAATCCCTGGGACACGACGCTCACGCCCGGCGGCTCGAGCGGCGGCGGCGCCGCGGCGGTGGCGAGCGGCGTGGGCCCGATCGCGCTCGGGACCGACGGCGGCGGCTCGGTCCGGATCCCGGCGGCGTTCTGCGGGCTGTACGGCTTCAAGCCCTCCTTCGGGCGCGTGCCGGACCGCGCGCTGTTCGGCGGCTTCGAGCACGTCAGCCACGTCGGCCCGATCACGCGCACCGTGCGCGACGCGGCGGCCGTGCTCGACGTGGTGGCCGGCGGCGACGACCGCGACCGCAGCTCGCTGCCGCGCGAGCTCGGCTCATATCTCGAAGGCGTGCGACGAGCGACGTGAGGGGACTCAACGTGGCGTGGACACCGGATCTCGGCTACGCGGCGGTCGACCCCAAGGTGCTGGCGGCGTGCGAGAACGCGGCGGGCGTGTTCGAGACGCTCGGCTGTCACGTCGAGGTCGTCAATCCCGGGCTGGGAGAATCCCGAGGAGATCTTCGCGACGATCATCGCCGCGCAGTTCTACGCCGCCTGGTCCGATCGCCTTCCGGATGCCGAGCCGCACATGGATCCCTCGCTCGTGCGATTCATCCGGCGCGGTGGCGCCGTGGCGACACGCGACTACCTGCGCGCCGTCGCGCGTCGTGGAAGCCTACTGGCGCGGAGGTGCAGACCGTTCCTCGAGCGCTTCGACGTGCTGCTCATGCCGACGGTCGCGCGTGCCTGCCGTTCGCGGCGGGCGCGCATCCGCCGCGCGAGATCGCCGGGCAGGACGTCTCGGTGCTCGGCTGGATGCCGTTCACGTACCCGTTCAACCTGACGGGCCAGCCCGCGGCGAGCGTGCCGGCCGGATGGACCGACGAGGGCCTGCCGGTCGGCCTGCAGATCGTCGGGCGTCGCCACGCCGACGGCACCGTGCTGGCCGCGTCGGCCGCTTTCGAAGCCGCCTCGCCCTGGAGAGATCGTCGTCCGGCCGTGTGAGCGCCGCGCGCGGCTCCCGATGACTGACCGCGCTCGATGGGCGCTCGGTCACGGCGATCGCTCTTCGCTGCTGCTCGCGATCATCGTCTGGCTCGTCGCCGCCGACGCCGCGATCATCCGGTTCACGGTCCGCCTCTACCAGGACAAGAAGTTCCTCAAGGACACGGTGCGCTCGTGGGGCTGGATGGCGCCGCTCGTCTTCATCGCCATCCAGGCGCTCCAGGTGATCATCTCGCCGATCCCCGGCGAGATCACCGGACCGGTCGGCGGCGCGCTGTTCGGCACCGGCGCTCGGGCTCGTCTACTCGACGCATCGGCCTGACGGTCGGCACGCTCTTCTGCTTCTGGGTCGGGCGCCAGATGGGGCGAGCCGCTGGTGCGCCCATGGCTCAGCGAGCACCACTGGAATCAGATGAACTTCATCCTCGAAGCCGAGGGCGCGATCATCTGCTTCATCTTGCTATCTGATCCCGGGCTTCCCGAAGGACATCGTCTCGTACCTGTTCGGCATCAGCCCGATGCCCTTCTGGCTCTTCGCGGTCGTCTCGACGGTCGCGCGAATTCCCGGCACGTGGGTCGTCGTCGTACTTCGGCGCGCACGTGGCCGAGCAGCAATACATCTACGCCATCGCGCTTCATGGCGATCGTCGTGGCGCTCTGCCTGCCGCTCTACTACTACCGCGCGAGCCTCATCAAGCGGTTTCACAAGCCGCGCGCGACGACGAGGGCAGCGCCGAGAAAGCGCTTGACGGGCCCCGGGACGCCCCGCTAGACTTTCTCGACACGCCATGAGCACCTCGACTCGGTACTTCGGCTTTTACTTTTACTTCTTCGGCGAGGTCCGCCCAGGCGCTCTGACTTGAGATAAGCAGGGGCCGCGGGCGGACCGAAAGCCCGCGGCGCCGATCGCACTCCAGGCCGCGGGCTCTCCCGCGGCCTTTTGTTTTTCAGCGAGCCCGGGAGAACGCACGAGGCCTCAATGCAAGCGCGCGCGAGGAGCGGCGGAGAACAAGCCGGCAGACGCCGGCACGACAACAGAGCGGGCGAGCGGAGCCGGGTCGCGCCTATCTCAGGCCACCCTCGGTGTGAGCCGATCTCACGGTCCCCGCTACAACAGCGAAACAGAGTGCCGTCATGAACGGCACGGAAAGGAGCGGGCGAAACGGAGCCGGGTCGCGCCTATCTCAGGCCACCCTCGGTGTGAGCCGGCCTCAACGGTCCCCGCTACAACAACTAGCCATGATCATCGTGCTGAAGTCGGGAGCCTCGGACGCGCAGGTCGAGGACGTTTGTCATCGCATCACCGCCATGGGCTACAGCCCGCACACGATCCGCGGCGCGCTGCGCACGGTGATCGGCGCGGTCGGCGACGATCGCGGCAAGGACGCGCTGCGGAGCCTCGAGTCCGCTCGAGTGCGTCGAGTCGGTCACCCCGATCCTCAAGCCGTTCAAGCTCGCGAGCCGCGAGGTCCGCGACGAGCCGACCGCAGATCCGCGTCGGCGACGTGACGATCGGCGGCAAGTCGCTGGTGGTCATGGCCGGGCCGTGCTCCGTCGAGTCGCGCCCGCAGCTGCTCGAGGCCGCCGAGAAGGTGAAGGCGGCCGGCGCCCACATCCTGCGCGGCGGCGCGCTTCAAGCCGCGCACCTCGCCCTATGCGTTCCAGGGGCTCGAGGACGAGGGGCTGAAGCTCCTGGCCGAAGCGCAAGCGCGAGACCGGGCTCCCGATCGTCACCGAGGTCATGGAGCCCGACAAGGTCGATGTCGTCGCCGAGCACGCCGACATCCTGCAGGTCGGCGCCCGCAACGTGCAGAACTTCCCGCTGCTCCGGCGCGTAGGCGATGCCGGCAAGCCCGTCCTGTTGAAGCGCGGCATGGCGACGACGATCCAGGAGTGGCTCCTCTCGGCCGAGTACGTGCTCGCGCGCGGCAACCCGAACGTCATCCTCTGCGAGCGCGGGATCCGTACGTTCGAGGCCTCGACGCGGTTCACGCTCGACCTCAACGCGGTACCGGCGGTCAAGACAGCTCTCGCATCTGCCTGTCCTGGTCGATCCGAGCCACGGAACGGGCCACTGGCAGTTCGTCGAAGCCGATGGCCCTGGCCGGGGTCGCGGCCGGCGCCGACGGGCTCATCATCGAGGTGCATCCGCGATCCGGAGGAGGCCCTGTCTGATGGGCCGCAGTCGCTCAAGCCCGAGCGTTTCGCCGCCCTGATGCAGCGCGTGCGGAAGATCGCCAGGGCCATGGACCGGGACCTGTAGCCGGCGGCGCGGGGCTATAATCTCTGGAGATGCGTGTGCACGGCCCACGACGTGTGAACTCGGGCCCTCTTGCCGTCGCCATCGGGGTGTCGGTCGGCCTCCATCTCCTTTTGCTCGCTGTCGTTTTCTTCATTCGGACTCCGTCAGACTCGCCCATGGTCGAAGCGCGGCGAGCCTCTCTTCGTCGAGCTGCCGCAGGCCGAGGAGCAGGCACAGCGCGGATCGCCGCCGGCGCCGTCACCGGCGCCGAAGGCTCCGCCCACGCCCCGGCACCCGAGGTGGCCAAAGCCCCGCCGCAGCCCAGGATGGCTCGAGCCCGCCGCAGCCGGTCCAGCGCGAGGCGCGCGCCGCGCAGCAGCGAGCTCCGAACCAGACGGCTCCGCCGAGCCAGCCCGCCCGGTCGGCCACGCCCGAACCGCCGGCGCCTGACGGACTGCAGGCCGCCGCGACTCCGCCTCCTCCGCAGCCGACCGAGCCGATGCCGAACGAGCCGGCACCGCGCGCCGGACGCGGCGACGCCGCGCGAGGCGGCTCCGGCGAGCCCGCCGCAGCCCAGGGTGGCCGCGGTTCCGCCGCGCCCGCCGCTGATCGATAGCCGCTCTGCGCTGCGTCGAGGCGGCCCCCAGGGGCTGGAGGCTCGGGAGAGGGCTGGGCCGGGATCGAAGGCGAGCCGATTCCGCTCGACTCCAACGATCCGAAGTTCAACGACTACCTCGGAGCGCATCCGCCGGATGATCAAGGAGAAGTGGGGCTATCCCTGCGTCAAGGACCTCGCGAACGGCCACTGCGACTACAAGTCGGCCCGACTCGTGATCGTGTTCGGCATCCTGAAGGACGGCCGCGTCCCGACGGTCGAGGTGGCCCAGCAGTCGGGCTACCCGATCTATGACGACTACGCCGCGAACGCCATCAAGCTCGCGCAGCCATTCCCGCCCGTTCCCGCGTCTCTCATGGCGTCGGCGAAGTCCGGCAGCTCGGGCGTCAAGATCGTCGCCGCGTTCCACTATCAGCTGGTCGAGAGCTCGCTCACCAATATCCTTCGTTGAAACGCTCGTAATTCCAGGACCTTGCCTTGACATGCTCGCCGCGTCGCATGTAGCATGAGCGTCACTCTGGATAGGCTCGTAGCTCAGTGGGAGAGCGCCTCTCTGACGCAGAGGAGGTCGGCGGTTCGAAACCGCCCGAGCCTACCACTTTATAGGCGTGCTGACCGCGCGCGCGACTCACACTGACTGACGAGCGCACCACTGTCTGAAGAAGATCGTCACCTCAAGCTGACCGGCGACTTCGACTGCGATCCGTCGCCGCTCGCGACCCTGCGGCATTCCACGTCGCACGTCATGGCGCAAGCCGTGAAGCGGCTCTTTCCCGCGGTTCGCGTCGCGATCGGTCCGTCGATCGAGGACGGCTTCTACTACGACTTCTCCAAATCGGAGCCGTTCACTCCGGAAGACCTCGCGAAGATCGAAGAGGTCATGAAGGAGATCGCGAAGGCCGACCTTCCGTTCCAGCGGCAGGAGATGCCACGCGAGGAGGCCATTCGCTTCTTCCGCGAGCGGAACGAGCCGTTCAAGGTCGAGATCCTCGAGGGCATCGATGCCCCGCGCGTGTCGCTCTACAATCAGGGCGACTTCATCGACCTCTGCCGCGGGCCGCACGTGCCGTCGACGGGGCAGGTGAAGCACTTCAAGCTCCTGTCGTCCTCGGGCGCCTACTGGCGCGGGGACGAGCGCAACCCGATGCTCCAGCGCATCTACGGCACCGCGTGGCTGACGCAGGAGGAGCTCGACAAGCATCTCTGGCGCCTCGAGGAGGCGAAGAAGCGCGACCACCGCAAGCTCGGACGCGAGCTCGATCTGTACGCGTTCCACGATGTCTCGCCCGGCGCGCCCTTCTGGCTCCCGAACGGCTGGGTGATGGTGCGCGAGCTCGAGCGCTTCGTCCGCGAGGTTCTCGACGCGCGCGGCTATCAGGAGATCTCGACGCCGATCCTCGTCAACAAGAAGCTCTGGGAAGAATCGGGTCACTGGGATCACTACCGCGAGAACATGTTCCTGGTGGAGTCCGAGGAGCAGCTCTTCGGCCTCAAGCCGATGAACTGCCCCGAGTCGACCCTGGTCTATCGGCACGCGCTGCGCTCGTATCGCGACCTGCCGCTCCGCTTCGCGGACATGGGACGGCTGCACCGCAACGAGCGCTCGGGCACCTTGACCGGCCTCATGCGGGTGCGGCAGTTCACGCAGGACGACGCCCACATCTACTGCCGCCTCGATCAGATCCAGGACGAGATCACCGCGGTGCTCGAGCTGGTCCGCGAGTGGTACAAGACCTTCATGCTCGAGCCGTTCTTCAAGCTGTCGACGCGCCCCGAGAAATCACTGGGCTCGGACGAGCAGTGGCAGGCGGCCGAGGGCGCGCTGCACGACGCGCTGCGCGCGAACGGCCTCGCCTTCGAGCTGAATCCGGGTGACGGAACGTTCTACGGCCCGAAGATCGACGTCGACGTCCAGGACGCGCTCGGACGGCGCTGGCAGGTGGCGACGATCCAGGTCGACTTCCAGCAGCCGGATCGCTTCGGGCTCGAATACATCGACAGTGACGGGCAGCCCAAGCGTCCGGTCATGATCCACCGGGCGATCTTCGGCTCGTTCGAGCGCTTCGTCGGCGTTCTCGTCGAGCACTACGCCGGGGCCTTCCCGACCTGGCTGGCCCCGGTCCAGGCGCGCGTATTGCCGATCAGCGAGAAGCACATCGACTACGCGCGCACGGTCCACGGCCGCCTGCGCGCCGCGCGCATCCGCGCCGAGCTCGACGACCGCAACGAGAAGCTCGGCTACCGTATCCGCGACGCGCAGGTCCGTAAGGTGCCGTACATGCTCGTCGTCGGCGCCCGGGAGGCCGAGAACGGTACCGTGAGCCTCCGGCACCGCTCCGGCGACGATCTGGGCGCCGTGCCCATCGACCGCGTGCTCGCCGACCTCACCCGCGAGATCGGCTCGCGCGACGCCAGCCTGGCCGTGGGCCGCGCGTGATCGTCCGGCCCGTGACCAATTACAGGCGCGCCTCGGCCGGCGGGGCCCCAGCCCGCGACGGTCTGTAGCGCGCGCTACCACTAACTAACGAGGAGCCACGCCTATCAGCCAAGCCAAGGACATCCGTATCAACGAAGGCATCCGTGTTCGCGAAGTCCGCGTCGTCGGCGCCGACGGCTCGCAGCTCGGTATCCTGCCCATCGCGACGGCCCTCGAGACCGCGCGCCAGCAGGAGCTCGATCTGGTCGAGGTCGCGCCCGATGCGGCGCCGCCGGTGTGCCGTATCATGGACTTCGGCAAGTACAAGTACACGCAGGCCCGGCGGCTCAAGGAAGCGCGCAAGAAGCAGACGACCATCCAGGTCAAGGAAGTCAAGATGGGGCCGAAGACCGAGAAGCACGACTTCGACTTCAAGCTGAAGCACGTGCGGCGCTTCCTGGAGGAGGGCCACAAGGCCAAGGTCACGGTGCGCTTCAAAGGGCGCGAGATGGCGCACACGGAGCTCGGCTGGAAGATGCTGAACAAGATGCTCGAGGCGACGCAGGACATCGCGAACCCCGAGAACAATCCGAGGCTCGAGGGCCGGATGCTGCACATCATCCTGAGCCCGAAGGCCCATAACTAGCGCAGCGAGGAGACTGCCATGCCGAAGATGAAGACGAAGCGCGGAGCGAGGAAGCGGCTCAAGCGCACGGGCTCGGGCAAGCTCATGCGAGCGGGCGGCTGGAAGCAGCACAAGCTCGAGGGCAAAGGCCCGCAGCGCCGCCGCAAGCTACGCAAGAACAAGATGGTCGACAAATCGGACGAGCGGAAGCTGCAAGTCCTCGTCCCTATCTGTGATCTAGGAGGAGTCGGAGAATGCCACGGGCAAAAGGTGGACCGAAGACGCGCCGACGGCGCAAGAAGATCCTCAAGAAGGCGAAGGGCTACTTCGGCGGGCGCCGCAAGCTCTACAAGACAGCTGCCGAGACCGTGCTGCGCGCGGGCGCCTTCGCCTACAGCGGCCGCAAGCAGAAGAAGCGCCTGGCGCGATCACTCTGGATCGTGCGGATCAACGCCGCGTGCCGCCAGGTCGGGCTCTCGTACTCGAAGTTCATGGCCGCCCTCAAGAAGGCCGGCGTCAACCTCGATCGCAAGGTGCTGGCGGAGCTGGCGGTCACCGATCCGTCGGCGTTCGCGAAGCTCACCGAGACCGCTAAAGCCCAGAGCCGGTAGTTCGTGGCGCACCCGCGCGTCGACGCCATCGTGGAGCAGGCGCGGGCGGCCGTCGCCGCGGCGCAGTCGTCCAGCGAGCTCGAAGCCATCCGGGTCGGCGTGCTCGGCCGTCAGGGCTCGCTGACCCAACTCCTGCGATCGCTCGGCACCCTCGCGCCCGAGGAGCGTCCGCTCGTGGGCGCCGCCGCCAACGAGGCCAAGCGCGAGCTCGAGGGCCTGCTGGACGCGCGGCTATCCGCCACGTCGGAAGCGGAGCGCCGGGCCGAGCGGAGCCGCCGGCGGCTGGATCTCACCCTGCCGGGCCGCCGCCCGCCGAAGGGATCGCTCCATCCACTGACCCGCGTGCACGACGAGATCGTCTCGATCTTCGCCGGGCTCGGCTTCTCGGTCGTCGACGGCCCCGAGATCGAGAGCGACTACCACAACTTCGAGGCGCTCAACATCCCGCGCGATCATCCGGCCCGGGACATGCAGGACACGTTCTACGTCTCGGACAGCACGCTCCTGCGTACTCACACCTCGCCGGTGCAGATCCGCGCGATGCTGGCGCAGAAGCCGCCCGTGCGCATCATCGTCCCCGGCAGGGTCTATCGCCGCGACGTCGTCGACATGACGCACTCGCCGATGTTCCATCAGGTCGAGGGGCTGGCGGTCGATCGCGGGATCACGATGGCGGACCTCAAGGGCACGCTCGAGCTGTTCGCGCGCGAGATGTTCGGCCCGCGCTCGCGGATCCGCTTCCGCCCGTCGTTCTTTCCGTTCACCGAGCCTTCGGCCGAGGTGGACGTGCTGTGCTTCGTCTGCCACGGCGACGGGTGCCGGCTCTGCAAGCAGGGGGTGGCTCGAGATCCTCGGCTGCGGGATGGTGCATCCGAGGGTGTTGCAGAACGTCGGCTACGATCCCGAGGATTTCACCGGCTGGGCATTCGGGATGGGCATCGAGCGCATCACGATGCTGAAGTACGGCATCGACGATCTGCGACTGTTCTTCGAGAACGACCTGCGCTTCCTCGGGCAGTTCGCGTGAGCCGATGAAGATCCCGTACGGGTGGGTGCGCGAGTTCGTCGATCTGCGGCTGACGGCCGCGCAGGCCGCCGAGCGGCTCGTCAACGCCGGCATCGAGGTCGCGTCCGTCACGCCGCTGGCGCCCGATCTCAAAGGCGTGGTCGTCGGCGAGATCGAGGCCATCGAGCGCGAGCTCGGCCAGAGCCACGGCCACACGCTCGTCCTGTGCCGGGTCAGCGCCGGACGCGAGCACTATGCGGTCGTAGTGCGGCGCGCCGAACGCGCGCGCGGGCATGCGCGCCGCCTTCGCGCCGCCGGGCGCCGTGCTGCCGGGCGGGCGCCGGATCGCGTCCGCGAAGATCCACGGCGTCGAGTCGCAGGGCATGCTGTGCTCGGAGAAGGAGCTCGGGATCGGGGAGGAGCACGAGGCGGGAATCCTCGAGGTGGCCGGCGCTCGTTCCGGGGCCGATCTCGTCGCGGCGCTCGGGCTCGACGATCACGTCCTCGAGGTCGAGATCACCCCGAATCGGCCCGACTGTCTCTCGGTGCTGGGCATCGCGCGCGAGCTCGCGGCGCTGACCGGCGGGCGCCTGCGGCCGCCGCAGATCGCGCTGAAGGAGTCCGGGAGAGCGCCAAGAACCTCGCGCGCGTCCGCATCGAGGCGCCGGACCTCTGCCACCGGTTCACGGCGCGCGTGGTCAGCGGCGTGACCATCGGCCCGTCACCGGCCTGGCTGCGCACGCGGCTGCGCGCCATCGGACTTCGGCCCATCAGCAACGTCGTCGACGCGACCAACTACGTCCTGTGGGAGCTCGGGCAGCCGCTCCACGCGTACGACTACGCGACCGTGGCCGACTCGACGATCGTCGTGCGCCGCGCGGGGGCCGGCGAGCGCTTCACGACCCTCGACGGGCAGGAGCGCGCGCTCGACGCCGTCGATGCTGCTCATCGCCGACCCGCAGCGGGCGATCGGGCTCGCGGGCGTGATGGGGCGGCGCCAACACCGAGGTCACGGGCGGCACGACGCGCGTGCTGCTGGAGAGCGCCTGGTTCGCGCCCGCGTCGATCCGCCGCACCTCGCGCGCGCTCGGTCTCCGGACCGACGCCGCGTACCGGTTCGAGCGCGGCGCCGACATCGAGGGCCTCGTGACCGCCTCTGCGCGGGCGGCGGCGCTCATCGCCGAGATCGCCGGCGGCACGATCGCGCGGGGCATGATCGATGCGTATCCACGCAAGCGGAAGCCGCAGCACGTGCGCCTGCGGATGTCGCGCGTGAAACGCGTCCTCGGCATCGCCCCGACTTCAGCCCAGGCCCGCAAGCTCCTGACCGGTCTCGGGCTGCCGGTGAAGTCGCGCGGCGCCGATCTCGAGGTGACCGTGCCGAGCTTCCGGCGCGACGTCGCGATGGAGGACGATCTCGTCGAGGAGATCATCCGTGTCTGGGGCTACGACCGGATCCCGTCGACGTTGCCGGGCGGCGCGATCTCGCTCGTCATTCATCCGGCCACCTTGCGTCAGAGCCAGACCGTTCGAGCGGCGCTGGTGGGCGCGGGCTCGCCGAGGTGGTGACGTACGCCTTCACCGACCCGGCGAAGGCCGAGCTTCTCCGCCGCACGGTCGATCCGCAAGCCCGTCGAGCTGATGAATCCGCTGGCGCAGGACGCGTCATTGCTGCGCGTGAATCCGCTCGAAGGAGTTCTGAGCGCCGTCGGCATCAACGTGAGACGCCAGCAGCCGGACGTGAGAGTCTTCGAGATAACCAAGACGTACGCACATGCTGCGGAATCGGCAGCTCGGCGTCGCTGGCCAGCCTCTCAGGCCAGCCTCACGGTCACCGCGCTGCTACGACGCAATCCCCGCTACAACAGAACCTCGGTGGGTCGCGATCGCGCTGACCGGCTCGCGGAGCGCGCCGGATTGGGCGGAGCCTCCGGGCGCCGCGGATGTCTACGACGCCAAGGGGCTGGCCGAGCACACGCTCGAAGCGCTCGGTGTGCGCGCGACCACGGGCGAGGGCGGCGGGCTCAGCGGCTTGAGCCCGACTGCCACGGGACGCTCGTGACCGAGAGCGGGGCGATCGTCGCCGAGTTCGGCGAGGTCGCGGCGGCGCTGCGCGCGAGCTTCGGCATCCCGACGCCGGTCTTCGCGGCCGTCGTCTCGCTCGACGCCGTGGGAGCGGCGGCCTCGACGCCGCTGCGCTACCAGGCGCTGCCGCGGTTCCCGGCGGTCGAGCGCGACCTGGCGTTCGTGATCGGGAGCGATCAGACCTTGACCGCGGCTCAGATCGAGTCGGCGCTTCGAGAGGAGGCCGGACCTCTCCTGCGGCGACTCGTGCTCTTCGACGTCTTCCGCTTCCCGGACGGCCGGTCGAGCCTGGCGTGGCGGCTTCTGTTTCAGGCCGAGGACCGGACACTTGACCGACGCCGAAGTGAACGCGATCCAGGAGCGAGTGGTCCGGCGGATCACCGAGACTTTCCACGTCACCCTGCGGAGCGGCTGATGGGCGATGGCATCGTCGAGCGACTGACCGAACTCGAGGGCGCGGTGAAACGCGCGGCCGAATCTCTCGCGCGCATGCGCGAGGAGAACGCGCAGCTCAAGCGCGAGGTGAAGCGGCTTGGTGACGAGCGTCGCCAGGTCCTCGCCCAGGTGGACATGATCTTGAAAGACATCGGCAAGCTCGATCTGGACAGGCCGCAAGAATGAACGAGCCCCGGCGGATCGAGCTGAACCTGCTCGGGCAAACGCTCACGATCCGATCCGAGGCGACACCAGAGTATCTGCGCCGGCTCGCCAAGCTTCTCGAAGACCGGGTGGCGCAGCTCAAGCGCTCGGGCGTCAACGATCCGTTGACCGCGCTGTCGCTCGCCGCGCTCGACATCACCGACGAGCTCTTCCGCTCGCGGGAGGAGAAGAAGACCGACGAGGACGACGTCGGCGCTCGGCTGGGCGCACTCGTGGCGCTGCTGGACAAGAGTCGCGCCGCCGGATCCCGGTTCGGATCGCTAGACGTTCAGAACTTTCCGTGGCGGCCGGCGCCGGACGCGAAGCGTTGCGCGCCGGCGATGCTCTGCCGGTGTTGAACGTGGCGGCGCCGACCTGGTACTCGCGGCGCAGGGCGGCGGGGAGGCGAGCACCCAGCGACTCAACGGGCCGAGCGACGGTCGCTGCGGACGCTGTGCGGTGGGAAGGCCGCGATCGCGGCGGCGAGCGCTTCGGCTTCGTGACGCGCCTGCCCGCGCGCCACGACGCGGTTGGCCAGCCCGATGCCGAGGGCTTCGCGCGCGTCCACGGGCCGGCCGGTCAGTGATCAGATCGAGCGCGCGCCCGAGCCCGATCAGCGCGGGCAGGCGTACCGTACCGCCGTCGATCAGCGGGATGCCCCAGCGCCGGTTGAAGACGCCCATCACCGCGTCTTCCTCGACGATGCGCAGATCGCACCAGAGCGCCAGCTCGAACCCTCCGGCGACGGCGTAGCCCGAGACCGCGGCGAGCACGGGCTTCGTCAGGAGCATGCGTGTCGGACCCATCGGCCCGTCGCCGTAGGTGATCTTCCGCTTCTTTCGGCCCGGCGGCCACCGCCTTCAGATCGGCGCCGGCACAAAAGGTTCCGTTCGCGCCCCACAGCACCGCCACGCGCGTCGCCTTGTCGCGCTCGAACGCGCGAAACGCCTCGGCCAGTGCCTTCCCGGTCGGGCGGTCGATCGCGTTTCGCCGGTCAGGACGGTCGAGGATGATGGTGGTGACGGCACCCTGCGTTTCGGATCTGACGCTCGGTCGTTCCATGGTCGGTGCTCTCCCAGCGCTACGTGTGTGGTCGACGATAGGGGTCGCGAGGCGGCGCACAATAACTTGACGCGCTATCGAGCCGTAGGGTACCAAGAACTGTCCCTGCGCTGTTCGTGATGCCGGCGGGAAGTTTCAACCTCGTTAACAAATGGGGAGCTGTAAACGAGGGTCGTGTGCAAGCCCCTCTTGAAGGGGAAGCCTAAAGCCCTCAAATTAACGGCGCCCACCTGGTGATACCAGGTTCGAAACACCACGGCACACGGCAGAGGCGGGGATTTGACTCCCTCGCTCAGTGCCCCCTATACTGCGGCAATGCAAGGGATTTGGCTCATTGCCGACTCGATCATCGCGGTCCTTGCCTTAGTACTCGGCTTCATCCTTCACAAGTGGATCAGCGAGCGGAAGATCGGAGACGCATCGACGCAAGCCGAGCGCATCATTCGTGATGCCGAGCGCGACGCGGCCAACCGTCTGAAGACCGCCGACCTCGAGGGCAAGGAAGCCTCGCTCAAGGCGCGCGCCGCGCTCGAGGAAGAATCGCGGCATCGCGAGGGCAAGATCCAGCAGATCGAGCAGCGCGTGCTCTCGAAGGAAGAAGAGCTCGCGCGCAAGCTCGACCAGCTCGAGCGCCGCCTGAACGAATCTGCCGGCAAGGATCGCGAGCTCACCGGGCGCGAGAAGGCGGTCGGTGAGAAGGAGAGGTCGGCTCGCGGTGGCGCTCGACGAGCAGCGGCGCAAGCTCGAGTCGATCGCCAGCCTGACGGCCGAGGAAGCCAAACGCCAGCTCCTCGCGCAGATGGAGACCGAGGCGCGGCGTGAGGCGCAGCTGATCTCGATGCGACTCGAAGAGGAAGCGCGCGAGACCGCGCAGGTGAAGGCGCGCGAGGTGCTCGCGACGACGATCCAGCGGCTCGCGCCGGACTACACGGTCGAGACGGCGGTCTCCGTGGTCGATCTTCCCTCCGACGACATGAAGGGCCGGATCATCGGCCGCGAGGGCCGCAACATCCGGGCGCTCGAGCTGCACACCGGCGTCGATCTCATCGTGGACGACACGCCCGAGGCGGTGCTGATCTCGGCGTACGATCCGTACCGGCGCGAGATCGCGCGGCGCAGTCTTCAAGTCCTGATCGCCGACGGCCGCATCCATCCGGCGCGCATCGAGGAAGTCGTCGAGAAGATCAAGAAGGAGATGGACCAGCATCTGAAGGAAGAAGGCGACAAAGCCTGCTTCGAGGTCGGCGTGCACGGTTTGCATCCCGAGCTGATCAAGCTGGTCGGCCGGATGAAGTTCCGGACGTCGTACGGCCAGAACTGCTTGCAGCACTCGAAGGAAGTCGCCTGGCTCGCCGGCATGATGGCCGCCGAGGTGAAGGCCGACGTCAAGCTCGCCAAGCGCATGGGGCTCCTGCACGACATCGGCAAGGCGCTCACGCACGAGCAGGAGGGGAGCCACCCCGAGCTCTCGCTGCAGGTGCTGACCAAGTACAACGAGTCGGCGAAGGTCATCAACGCGGCCCTCTGCGGCCACGAGAACGTCGAGCCCGAGACGGTCGAGGCCGTGCTGGTCGAGGCCGCCGACGGCATCTCAGCGGCGCGGCCGGGCGCCCGTCGTGACGTGCTCGAGTCCTACATCAAGCGGCTGGCCAAGCTCGAGGAGATCGCGCTGTCCTACAAGGGTGTCGAGATGTGCTACGCGATCCAGGCCGGCCGTGAGCTGCGCGTGATGACGAAGGCCGACATCATCTCCGACCTCGACGCCCACCAGCTCGCGAAGGACATCAGCAAGCGCATCGAAGCCGAGATGCAGTACCCCGGTCACATCAAAGTGATCGTCATCCGAGAGACCCGCGCCGTCGAAGTGGCGAAGTAGCCGGTCATGAACATCCTCATGGTCGGCGACGTCTACGGCGAGCCGGGCCGGCAGGCGATCGCGAAGCTTCTGCCGCGCCTGCGCCAGGAGCACGCGATCGACTTCGCGGTCGTCAACGTCGAGAATTCCGCGGGCGGCTTCGGCGTGACCGCCGCGATCGCCCGCCAGGTGCTCGAGGCCGGCGCCGACGTGATGACGTCGGGCAACCACATCTGGGACAAGCGCGAGATCGTCCGAGTACATCACCAAGGAAAACCTCCTGCTGCGTCCCGCGAACTTTCCGGCGGGGACGCCGGGTGTGGGGTACGTCACCGTCAAGACCGGGCCCCACAAGGTGGCGGTGCTGAACCTGATGGGCCGCGTCTTCATGCTGCCGATCGACTGCCCGTTCCGGAAGGCCGACGAGATCTTGCCCGAGCTGCGCAAAGAGACGCCGATCATCCTGGTCGACATGCACTGCGAGGCGACGTCGGAATCGCTCGCGATGGGCTGGTATCTCGACGGCCGCGCGAGCGCGGTCGTCGGAACGCACCGCCACGTGCAGACGGCCGACGAGCGCGTGCTGCCGGGCGGCACCGCCTACATCACCGATCTCGGTCTCACCGGGCCGACCGACGGCGTGATCGGCGTGGACCGCGATCAGATCATCCAGCGCTTCCTCAACCAGATGCCGGTCCGCTTCGAGACCGCCAAAGGCCCCGCGGCCCTGCAGGGAGTCGTGATCGCAGTCGAGCCCGAGACCGGCCGCGCGACGTCCATTCGCCGGCTCCGCGTCGCGGCTTGATCCTCGACGGCAAAGTCGTAGCCCAGAAAGGTGCTGGACGACGTGCGCGCGGGAGTCGTGCGCCTCAAGGACCGCGCCGGCGTCGTGCCGACTCTCGCCGTGGTCCTCGTCGGTGATTTCGCGCCGTCGAAGGTCTACGTCGCCAACAAGAAGCGCGCCGCCGACACCGTGGGGATCGCCTCGCAGGACCACATCCATCCGGAGGGACTCGACCGCGCGTCGCTGCTGGCGCTGCTCCGACGGCTCAACGCCGATCCCAAGGTCCACGCGATCCTGCTGCAGCTGCCGTTGCCGGCCGGGCTCGACGAGGACGAGGCGATCGCGGCGATCGCGCCCGAGAAGGATGCCGACGGCCTGCACCCGACCAATCTCGGACACTTGCTCGCCGGCACGCCGAGCGTCGTGCCGTGCACGCCGGCCGGCTGCCTCGAGATCCTCGACCACTACGGCTGCGACCTCAAGGGCGCCGAGGCCGTCGTGATCGGCCGCTCGCGTCTGGTCGGCAAGCCGCTCGCCCAGCTCCTGCTCGCGCGCCACGCGACCGTCACGATGTGCCACACGCGTACGCGCGATCTCGCCGCGCACACGCGCCGGGCGGACGTGCTGTGCGTCGCGGCCGGACGCCCGCGCACCGTGACCGGCGACATGGTGAAAGAAGGCGCCTGGGTGATCGACGTCGGGATCAATCGCCTGGAGACCGGCAAGCTCGCGGGCGACGTCGAGTTCGAGAGCGTCGCGGCGCGGGCCTGCGCGGTCACGCCGGTGCCCGGCGGGGTGGGACCGATGACGATCGCGATGCTCCTGCGCAACACCCTGCGCGCGGCCGAGCGCCAGCTGGGCGCGGCATGAGCACGGCCCGCGCGGTGTTGAGCGTCTCCGAGCTGACCAGACGCCTGCAAGAAGTCCTCGAGGAGCGCTTTCCGGCGGTGTGGGTCGAAGGCGAGATCTCGAACTATCGTGTGTACGGCTCGGGTCACGCGTACTTCACCCTGAAGGACGCCGAGTCCCAGATTCGCGCCGTGCTCTTCCGCAATCGCGGCCGCCGGATCAAGTTCGAGCCCGCCGACGGCCTGCACGTGATGGCGTTCGGCAGCATCGAGGTCTACCCGCAGCGGGGCGAGTACCAGATGGTCATCGAGCTGCTGGAGCCGAAAGGGGCTCGGCGCCCTGCAGCTGGCGTTCGAGCAGCTGAAGGCGCGCGGCTGCAGGCCGAAGGGCTCTTCGAGCCGGCGCGCAAGCGCGAGCTGCCGCGATTCCCGCGGAAGATCGGCGTCGTGACCTCGCCCAGCGGCGCCGCGATCCGGGACATCCTGCGCGTGATCGGCCGGCGCTTCGGCGATCTCCACATCGTGATCGCGCCGTGCCGGGTCCAGGGTGACGGCGCGGCCGAGGAGATCGCGCAGGGACTCCGCGACCTGAACGCGCTCGGCGGCGTCGACGTGATCATCGTCGGCCGCGGCGGCGGCTCGCTCGAGGACCTCTGGGCCTTCAACGAGGAAGCCGTCGCCCGCGCGATCGCCGCCTCGAAGGTACCGGTCGTGTCGGCGGTCGGCCACGAGGTGGACTTCACGATCGCCGACTTCGTCGCCGACCTGCGCGCGCCCACGCCCTCGGCGGCGGCCGAGCTGGTCGTGCGGGAGAAGCAGGCGGTGGTCGACAGTCTCGCGCAGCTGCGCGCGCGCCTGGAGCGATTCGCCGCGCGGCCGCTTGCGCGACCTCGAGCGTCGAGTGGACGAGCTGACCGCCCGCCTGCGCCGTGAGATGCGCAACGAAGTCGGGCGCGCCCATCATCGCGTCGTGCTGGCGACCCGAGCGCTTCGCGCGTCGGATCCCGTCGCGCGGCTCGCCGGCGACCGCCATCGGCTGGAGAATCTGCAGTCGCGGATGATCACGCTGCTCCACCGACGGCGTGATCGCGCGCACTCCGCGCTGCGGACCGCCGTCGGCCGCCTCGATTCGCTGTCGCCGCTGGCGGTGCTCGGCCGCGGCTACAGCCTGACGCGCACGCCGGCGGGCGACATCGTGCACAGCCCGGCTCAGGTGCGCGTCGGTGACGCCATTCGCGTGCTGCTGCAACGCGGAAGCCTCGACGCGCGCGTGACCGAGACGAGGGAGCAGGATGACCGACCTCAAATTTGAGGACTGTCTGGCGCGGCTCGAGCAGATCGTGGGCCGGCTCGAGACGGGCAATCTGCCACTCGAGGAGTCGCTGAAGATCTTCGAGGAGGGCATCGGCCTGGCGCGAAGCTGTGCCCGCTACCTCGAGGACGCCGAGAAGCGCATCGAGGTGCTCGCCAAGGACGACAGCGGCGCCCTCGGCGCGCGGCCGTTCGCCTGGGAGCCCGAGCGAGACCAGTGAGCGCGTTCGACCTCGAGGCCTATCTGCAAGAGAGGCGCCGGCTCGTCGACGCGGCGCTCGAGCGGATTCCTGCCGAGCGAGGACACGCGGCCCCCGTCGGTGCACCGCGCCATGCGCTACAGCGTCCTGGCGGGCGGCAAGCGGTTGCGGCCGATCCTCGTGATCGCCGGCGCGGAAGTCGTCGGCGCTTCGCCGAGCGCGGTCATGCCGACCGCGTGCGCGATGGAGCTGATCCACACGTACTCCTTGATCCACGACGATCTGCCCGCGATGGACGACGACGACTACCGTCGCGGTCGGCTGACCAATCACAAGGTCTTCGGTGACGCGATCGCGATCCTCGCCGGCGACGCGCTGCTGACCTACGCCTTCCAGCTGGTCGCGCAGAACGCGGCCGTGCCGGGCGTGGACCCGAAGGTGGTCTGCGACGTCGTCGCCGAGATCGCGGAGGCGGCGGGCACCGTGGGCATGGTGGGCGGCCAGGTCGTCGACATCGAGTCGGAGGGCAAGACGATCACGGCCGAGGAGCTCGAGTACATTCACGTCCACAAGACGGCGGCGCTGCTCCGCGCCTCGCTCTCGGTGGGCGCGCGATTGGGCGGCGCCGACGCCGCGGCGCTGGCCGCCGTCGCCGACGCCGGGCAGAGCCTGGGGCTCGCGTTCCAGATCGTCGACGACATTCTGGACGTCGAGGGTAGTCTGGAGACGCTGGGCAAGACGGCCGGCAGCGACGAGCGAAAGCAGAAGGTGACTTATCCCGCGCTCCACGGCATCGAGGCCTCACGCCGCGAGGCGCGGCGATTGATCGAACGGACGAAGAGCCGGCTCAGCGTGTTCGGCGCCCGATCGGCGCCGCTCTGCGCCCTGGCCGATTTCGTCGTGGAGAGGAAAAGCTACGTGTCGTCGATCACAGGGCTCTACGCGCGCGAGATTCTGGACTCGCGCGGCAATCCGACGGTCGAGGTGGAGGTGCAGCTCGAGTCCGGCGCCTGGGGCCGCGCGGCGGTGCCGTCGGGCGCGTCGACCGGCAAGCGCGAAGCGGTCGAGCTGCGCGACGGCGACGGCCAGCGCTACCGCGGCAAGGGCGTGCGCCAGGCGGTGCGCAACGTCGAGGAGACGATCGCGCCCGAGGTCGAGGGGATGGAAGCCTCCGAGCAGGCGGCCGCTCGACCAGGCGCTGCTCGAGCTCGACGGCACGCCGAACAAGTCGGCGCTCGGCGCCAACGCGATCCTCGCGGTGTCGCTCGCGGTCGCCCGCGCGGCCGCCGACGACGCCGGGCTTCCGCTCTACGCCTATCTCGGCGGCGTCGGCGCGCGGCTCATGCCGGTGCCGATGCTGAACGTCCTCAACGGGGGCGCGCACGCCGACAACGGGATCGACTTCCAGGAGTTCATGCTGGTGCCGGCCGGCGCCGAGAACTTCTCGAGCGCGATCCGCATGGGCGCCGAGATCTTTCACACGCTGAAGGAGATCCTGCACGAAAAGGGCCTCGCGACGGGCGTCGGCGACGAGGGCGGCTTCGCGCCGAACCTGGCCAGCAACACGGCCGCGCTCGATCTGTTCTTGCAGGCGACGGAGAAGGCCGGCTACCGGCCGGGCGGGGATGTGTTCTTCGCGCTCGATGTGGCGGCGAGCGAGTTCGCCGAGTCGGGCGGCCGCTACCGGCTGCGGCGCGAGAACCTCGTGCTCTCGAGCGAGGAGATGATCCATCGCTACGAGCAGCTGATCGACCGCTACCCGATCGTCTCGATCGAGGACGGCCTGGGCGAGGACGACGTGGCCGGGTGGGGCGCGATGACGCGCAAGCTCGGCGGCCGCGTGCAGCTCGTGGGCGACGATCTGCTGGTGACGAATCCCGCCATCATCCAGCAGGCGATCAAGAACGGCCTGGCCAATGCGGTGCTCGTCAAGGTGAACCAGGTCGGCACCCTGACCGAGACGCTCGAGGCGATCGAGCTCTCCAAGCGCGCCGGATACGGCACCGTCATCTCACACCGCTCGGGCGAAACCGAGGACACCTTCGTCGCCGACCTGGCCGTCGCGGTCAACGCGGGCCAGATCAAGACGGGCTCGGTCGCCCGGAGCGAGCGGACGGCGAAGTACAACCAGCTCCTGCGCATCGAGGAAGAGCTCGGCCACTCCGCGTCGTGGCCCGGACGTTCCCTCTACACCCGCATCGGCCGGTGAGAGCGCCCCGGGTCGACGCCCAGAAGCTGAGCCCGCAGCGGGTGGGCATCATCGCCATGGTCGCGCTCGCCGTGGTGTTGGCCGTGTTCGGCGTGAAGGAATCGGTGCGCGCCTGGCAGATGCGCCACGACATGCACGCGGTCGAGCGCGAGGTCCAGTCGCTGCGCGCCAAGCAGGCCGAGCTCACGCGCACCGTCGACCGGCTGCGGAACGATCCGCTCTACATCGAGAAGCTCGCCCGCGAGGAGATGGGCATGGTCCGCGAAGGCGAGACCGTGCTGAAGTTCCGTCGTCGCAGGCCCTCCGCCGAACGCCTCGCTGAGCCGAGCCGTGGACGCGTTCTGGGCCTGGTTCTGGGGCGCCGGATGGTTCTGGTTCGTGATGTTCTGGCTGGCCCTGCTTCGTCAACGGCCGTGCGGCCTTCAAGCTCCTGCTCGACTGGAAGGGCATGCTCACCACGTGCCGCTTCGTCGAGCACGGCGTACGAAGCGCTCGCACACGCTGCCCGGACGAGGCGGCGCTCGAGCGCGACCCGGCCGCGCCCGATCTTCGTGCACCTGGTGCCCGCGTGGCAGGAGCCCGAGATCGCGACCACGTTGCGTGCGCTGCTCGACTCGCGCGTATCCGCACGCCAAGCTTCACATCGTCGTCGCGACCCGTGAGGACGGAGGAGCGCGAGCCCCATCCGGCGATGGGGGTCTCGACCGCCGAGCTCGTGCGTCGCTTCCGCGACGAGCCTGCCGCCCTGGCAGCAGAAGATGCTCTACGCTCGTCGCGATGCCGGGCGAGGGAAGAAAGGCGCACCAGCTCAACTGGGCGCTGCGGCCCGAGGTGCTCAAGCCGCTGCTCGATCTCCGGTACGACCCGCGCGCGTCTGGATCGGGCTCGAGCGACGCCGACTCGATCCCCGACCCGAACGTCGTACCGCTGGATCGCCGCCGATCTGGCGCCGAACCGCGGCCGCGCTCGCCTATCAGGGCGTGACGCTCTCGCTGGCCAACTTCGACCGGCTCGACGTGCGGGGCCGCGTGTGCGCCGTGCAGCAGTCGTCGATCTTCATCCGCGTCTCGATCGCGCGGCTGATCAACGAGCGCCGGCGCATCGAGGCTGTTCGCGCGGCTTCAGGCGCGCGCGCCGCGCGTGGGCCGCCTGCTCCGGCCGATCTTCGAGCTGCTGCTTCCGCCGCTCGCAGATCTGCCTCGGCCACAACCAGTTCGTGCGGCTCGACGCGTTGCAGGGTCTCGGCGGCTTTCCGACCTCGGGCGCGACGGAAGATTCGACGCTCGGCTACGCGCTGGGCGCCCGCGGCGTTCTGATGGCGGCGATGCCGCTGCTCGAGCTGGTCGACATGCCCGAGACGAACGGCCGGCATGATTCGCCAGAACGCCCGCTGGTACAAGGGCGTGCTCGACGACGTCGCCTTTCTCCGCGGCGTCTGGCGCGCCCGGCCGACCGCGTACAACTTCGCCCAGCTGGCCCGCCACGTCGGCAACAAGGTGGTCGAGTGGCCGATCGCCGCCGTCGTCTATCCCGTGCTCGGATTCCTCGGCTGGCACCTGGCCTACCGGTTCTCGTATCACCCGGTCTGGTTCCTGCTCGGCGTCGCGTTTCCGTCGATCTCGCTCGCGCCTGACCGTGTGGGTCGGCGGGATCGTCGACGCAGGATCTGATCGAGAGCCTCACGCCGCACTTCCCGCGCCCGGTGAACGTCGCCCGCACGACCTTGAAGGCGAAGTTCTGGGGCATCTTCCGCTGCCAGACCTACTGGCTGCTCGCCACGCGTGGCGCCTGGCGCGTGCTGTGGTCGATCGCCCGGACCGGTCGATTCGAGCCGGTGAAGACCAACCGAGTCGTCCGCCGGAGCTGATCGGCGGTCGGAGGCCGCGTTCTGAAATAGCTCAACCAATTAGCTTTGCTGATCGTCCAGAGGACTTCGCGGATCTCGGCGTCGCGCCCAAGCGCCGACTCTGACCGGGAGGCCCACTTCCATTCCTAGGGAGGGCTAGCCGGGCTCGGTACCCTGGAGTGGCGGGAAGGAGGAGCGAGTGATGGCGACGACGACTCTGGAGGGGACGGCACGCGCACTGGTTTCGCCCGGTAAGGGGATCCTCGCAGCGGACGAGAGCCACGCCACGATCGGTCGGCGCTTCGAGCCGCTCGGGATCGCCAACAATGAGGAGAACCGCCGGCGTTATCGCCAGATGCTCCTGGCCACCAAAGGCATCGGCGAGTACATCAGCGGCGTGATCCTGTTCGACGAGACCATTCGCCAGGCCGCCGACGACGGGCGCTCTTTCGTCAAAGTGCTGGTCGACGAGAGCATCATCCCCGGGATCAAGGTGGACCGCGGGACGAAGCCGCTGGCGGGTTCGCCGCGGCGACCAGGTGACCGAGGGGACTCGACGGACTTCGCGAGCGCCTTGCCGAGTACGAAGCAGCTCGGCGCGCGCTTCGCCAAATGGCGGGCGGTGATCGCGATCGGCGACGACGGCCGCACCCCACGCCGCTGGGCCTCGAGGCAAACGCTCTCGGCGCTCGCGCGCTACGCGGCGCTGTGCCAGGAGGCCGAGATCGTTCCGATCGTCGAGCCGGAGGTGCTGATAGACGGCGGGCACTCGATCGAGCGGTGCTTCGAGGTGACCGAGGCGACGCTCCACACGGTCTTCCACGCGCTGTGGGAGCACAAGGTCGCGCTCGGAGGGAATGCTCCTGAAGCCGAGCATGGTGTTGCCGGCGACGTCGGCTCCCAAGGCGCCGGTCGAGGCCGTGGCGCGAGGCAACCGTACGATGTTTCCGCCGCACGGTCCCCGCCGCGGTGCCGGGATCGTGTTCCTCTCCGGGCGGGCAGTCGGACGAGCTCGCGACCGCCCACCTCAACGCGATGAATCGTCTTCCAGAGCCCAGCGCCCTGGCCGCTCAGCTTCTCGTTCGCGCGAGCGCTGCAGGCCGCTCCGCTGGCGGACGTGGCGCGGCGACGCCTGACGCGGATCGAAGACGGGCAACGCGAGTTCCGCCACCGGGCGCGCTGCAACAGCGCGGCGCGATCGCGGAGCGCCTACACGGCGGAGCTCGAGCGGAGTGCGCGATGAGCGCCGGGGCGCTCGCGATCCTCGTCGGCGGCGGCCCGGCGCCCGGTATCAATGCCGTCATCGCCGCGGCCACGATCGAGGCGCGCAACCGCGGACTCGTGGTCCTCGGATGCCACGACGGCTACCAGTGGCTCATGAAGAAGGACACGAGCCACGTCGAGGAGCTCGAGATCGCCTCGCTCTCGAGAATCCACTTCGAGGGCGGCTCGGTGCTCCGGACCTCGCGCGCGAACCCGGCGCGCTCGGCCGAGACGCTCCAGAACGTCGCGGAGTCTTTGCAGCGCCTCGGCGCCTCGTACCTCCTGACGATCGGCGGCGACGACACCGCGTCCGGCGCCGCGGCCGTGGCGCGGGTGCTGGGCGGCAAGCTCAAGGTTGCCCACGTGCCGAAGACGATCGACAACGACCTGCCGCTGCCGCCCGGCGTCCCGACGTTCGGCTTCACGACGGCGGTCGACGTGGGCAAGGACCTCGTGCGCAATCTCATGAAGGACGCGGCGACGACCGACAAGTGGTTCTTCGTCACGATCATGGGGCGTCACGCCGGCCATCTCGCCCTCGGCATCGGCAGCGCCTCGGCGCCACGCTGACCGTCATCGGTGAGGAGTTTCCCGCGGGTCCGGTCAGTCTCGACCAGATCGCCGATATTCTCGAAGGGGCGATCATCAAGCGGCGTGTCCTCGGGCGGGAGCACGGTGTGGCCCTGCTCGCCGAGGGGCTCATCGAGCGCCTGGATCCCGACACGCTGAGCCAGGTCGAGCGCGATCCCTATGGAAACGTCCGGCTGGCCGAGCTGGAGCTGTCGCGCTCTGCTCAAGGAACGCGTGGCTGCGAGTCTGCGGGCGCGCGGGGTCGCGATCAGCATCGTCGCGAAGGACATCGGCTACGAGCTTCGGTGCGCCCCGCCCGGAGGGTTCGACATCCACTACTGTCGAGGTCTCGGTTACTGGGCGACGCGGTTTCTGATCGGGGGCGGCACCGACGCGATGGTGACGATGCAGGGCGATACCTTCGTGCCGGTCCCGTTCCGCGAGCTGATCGACGCGAAGACCGGGCGATTCCGCGTGCGTCACGTCGACGTGGAGTCGGAGGCCTATCAGATGCTCGCCGCCTACATGATTCGACTGACGCGCGCGGATTTCGAGGATCCCGAGCAGGTCAGCGCCCTGGCCCACGCCGGCGCGCTCGACGAGACGACCGCTGGTCAAGCGGTTCGGCGACCTCGTGACGCCGGGCCGCCGGAGCATGTGACGGCCGCGCCGCGCGCCTGACTTCACGTCGCGACAGCGATATTCGTCGCCCGGGTCCCTGTCGCGGGCTCCCGGGCCCGCGCTCAGTGACGAGGAGGGACAAGGCGAGTCTCCGGGGCTCTCACCGAAGAGGGAGGCGCGTGATGCCGCACTATCTCAGCGACGCGGAGCTCGAAGCGCACCGCACCAGCCGAAATCGCGGCGTTTCGAGGGCCGATTCCGACCCAGATCGTCTCGAACGGCGAATACAACCCGCTGCCCCAGACCCCGGAGCAACGTCGCGTCGAGGCCCGGGTGTCGCAGCTCGCCGCCGATCTCGCGCCCGAAGCACGGCCTGAGCCGGCGCAAGTTCCTGGCCACGAGCGCGGGCATGGCGGCCGCCTTCATCGCGATGAACGACGTGTTCGGCCCGGTCTGCGAGGTGAGCCGCGCCGAGGCGGCCACGCCGGGTGTCGCCGACATGCGCGCCCAGGCGCTCTCGGGCCAGTTCATCGTGGACGCGCAGACGCACTTCGTGCGCGACGACTTCAAGCAGGAGGGGCTGCTCGACCTCGCCAAGTACGCCAAGGACGAACTGGAACCCCGAAGCTGTGGGGCGAGAGCAACCTGGCGCGCTACAAGTTCGAGAACTACGTGAAGGAGATCTTCGTCGACAGCGACACCAAGGTGGCGCTGCTCTCGAGCGCGCCGTTCGACGACCCGAGCTGGGATCTTCTCGACCAACGACCAGATCGTCGGCCGCCCGCACGTCGATCAACAAGTTCGCCGGGTCGCGCCGGCTTCTCGGCCACTCCGTGTTCACGCCGAAGAAGGACGGCTGGATGGACGAGTGTCGACCGCGCGATCTCGACGCTCAAGCCGGACAGCTGGAAGGGCTACACGATCGGCGATCCGCTGCTTTCCGTCCAAGCTCGAGTCGTACTGGTGGCTCGACGACGAGAAGCTCGTGTACCCGTTCTACGAGAAGGCCGTGAAGTCCGAGCATCACGACCATCTGCATCCACAAGGGCCTGCTGCCGGCCGACTACGAGACGTCGTGGCCGAAGGTGTGGGAGTACGCGACGGTGCGAGACCTGGGCAAGGCCGCCGAAGGACTGGCCGAAGCTCAACTTCATCATGTACCACGGCGCGCTCCGCACCTTCCTGAGAAGCCCGACGCGGCGCTCGCCGAGTTCGAGCAGACCGGCCGCATCAAGTGGGCGAGCGACCTGGCCGAGATTCCCGCGCAAGTTCGGCGTGAAGAACGTCTACGGCGAGGTCGGCACCGCGTTCGCGACGTGCGCCGTCGCCAACCCGCGCTTCGCCGCGGCCTTCATCGGCACGCTGATCAAGGGCCTCGGCGCCGACCACGTCATCTGGGGCACGGACTCACTCTGGTACGGCTCGCCCCAGTGGCAGATCGAGGCGATGCGCCGGCTCGAGATCCCCGAGGACATGCAGAAGAAGCACGGCTTCAAGCCGCTCGGCGCCGGCGGACGGCCCGGTGAAGCGCGCCATCTTCGCGTGGCAACACCGCGCGGCTCTACGGCCTGAAGCCGAAGCTCGCCCAGCACGGCATCACCACCGACAAGATCGCCGCGATCAAGGCGGAGTATCTGGCCGCCGGCGGCGCGCGGACCAACGCGCGGTATGGGTACGTGGCGCGCTCGTCGCGGGCGTAAAGGGCTCATGTTGTTGACAGGTTCGCTGGGGTCGGGTACCCTTCGGAAGTCACCGCGGGGTGGAGCAGCCCGGTAGCTCGTTGGGCTCATAACCCAAAGGTCGCTGGTTCAAATCCAGCCCCGCAACCAGTGAAGTCGCGAGGTTGTAGAGCAGTATTTCAGGCCGAGGCCGCCGAACGTGACACAGAACGTGACGCGGCCTCGGCCAACCTCACCGCCGCGCTGTCCAGGTCGGCCTCGCTCACGATCGCGTACCGCCGGTAGACGTTCTCGGTCTTGTGGCCGGTCAGCTTCATGGCGACCGAGCGCGGGACGCCGGCCTGCTCCATGTTCCTGACGGCCGAGCGCCGCAGGTCGTGAATCAGGAGCCCAGGCAGGCCAGCGGCCTTGCAGGCCGACTCCCAGGCCTTCCGTGGGTCCGGAGATCCGCTGCCCGGCGAGCGCGCCCTCCAGGTGAGGGAAGAGCCAGGGGATCACGCGCTCGGCCTTCCGCTCGATCTCACGGACCCGTGCGACCTGGGCATCGAGCAGCGCTCGTAGCTCCGACGTGACCTTGACGACCCGGCCCTCGCCGTTCTTGGTGGTTCCGGGGTCGAGCCGGAGGGTCCCGTCCTGGGAGTTGTACTGGTGCTTCTTCAGGTCGAGGACCTCGCGCTTCCGCCAGCCGAACGTGTAGGCGACGGTCATCGCGGCCCGAAGCTCCTCGGGCAGGCGCTTGCGGATCGTGTCGAACTGCTCGCGGGTGACGAACCCGGCGCGCGGCGGGGCCTCGGCCAGCTTCTCGACGAACGGCAGACGCGTGAGCTTCCCGTTCTTGTACGCGAGTCGGAGCATCTTGCTCAGGGTCTCTAGCTCGCGGTTGATGGTCCCGTTGGCGGCTCCGGGGATCGTGCCGCCGTCCTCGTCCTTCCTCTCGGCCCGCCGCTCGTCGGCGTACGACGTCACGACGTCGGGCGTGATCGTGACGAGCCGGCGCTTCGAGAAGAACGCGTCGAGGTGCTTCAGCCGCGCCTCGGCCTCCCTGGTGTCGCGCGTCTCGTAGGTCTTGTAGAACTTGATGAGGTCGGCGCGGGCCTCGTCGTACGTGATCCGATCGACGCGCGGCAGGAGGACCTCGCCCCGCGCGGCGCGGCCCTCGCGGTCCTTCAGGAGACGCTTCGCGGCCTCCTTGTCGGTCGTCCGCGTGCTCTCGCGCACGCGCCGGCCGTCAGAGCCGTTGTACGAGATCCAGTAGACGTCGGAGTCCGGTCGTTGGTAGAGCCCCATAAGTCCCTCCTTTCGTTGTGAGCGATTATGCGACACCCCCTGTCCGGATGTCAGCACCCCCTGTCGCATCCTGTGCTATCATCCACGACGATGCGGAAGCGGCAGCGGAAACGTCCGGTGTTGGCGGCTTCCATGCTCGAGCTGTTCCGTGCTTGGGGGCGCGAGGGCGGCAGAAAGGGCGCTAAGCGCGTTTACAGGAAGGCGTGGCGCCCGAGCAACGCCGCGAGATCGCACGCAAGGCGGCGCGGGCGCGGTGGGCGAAGCCTAAGGAAGGCTAGGCCGTTGTGATCGTAGTTCTACCGCACGATACGATCGGACGAATCCTTGGCCACGCAACGACCACGCCGGGTGCGGCCTCTCAAAGTTCGCAGCCGTCGCGCCCCGAGCCCGCTTCCGAGTGAAGCGGGACCTACTCTGCCCGAAAGCATCATCGGCGCACTGAACAAAGCCCAAAAGGACAAAGCGAATCTCGTTGGACCGCTCGAAGCGAGTGACTTCAACGCGCTCTCGGCGTGGTGCCGAAGCGTCGGCCTGACCAGGGACGGGGAGATTGTTGAAGCCGCAGTGAGGGCGTCGGGATGATCCGGCGCGACGCCATCGCGGGAGTCGACGACTTCGGCGCCGAGCTCGCGCTCGCCCGACGTGCGCGGCAGCGCTCCTCGCCAACGCGCCGAGCTCGCTGTGCGGCCGGCGATTCACACATCCGCTGGCCGGCGCAGCTCAGCGCGAGCGGATACCTTCTGGTCGCTACCTGCGCGTGCCTCCTGCCAGGATCACAGTGACGGATGCGTGTGCGAGCACAGCATCGTACCTTTCGTCTACCGCGTCGACGATGATGGGCGTGAGCACTGCGCAACGCGCCCGTTGGCGGAGACAGCAGAGCCGCGGTAAAGCAGTTGACGTCAGAGCAGTGCCGCGGGGTCGCGCGCAAGGCGGGGCGGGCGCGGTGGAGTAAGAAACGTACGTGATGCGCGAAGCTGGACCGAGTCGCCGAGGACGCCGTCGGTACTCCGCGTTTCTGAAAGCGGAGATTGACTCCCCGCGATTTGGTCCGATTGCTCGCATCCTACAAATTCGGAACTGGACCGTACTGCGCTCATTGAGAGGGCCAACCTCTCCAGCGACGTGGATAACCGCACACGGCAGTTGCTCAAGACCGTTAGGGGTTACCGAGGCGAACACATATCTATTCCGAAGGCTTTCAGCAGACCCCCGGTGGCGGAGGTCGAGCGACATAACGGACGTCAGGAGGAGATCTCGACCACCGCCGAACTCCGACGTGGACCCAGCTCTCGGTGGAACCCAGCGGTGGCCGATGGTGCGCGGAGCTGTGAAACCGGATTCAGACAGCAGAGAACGCGAATGCAACATTGAAGCGGTGGCGAAGTAAAGCAGCCTCAGGACAGCGATACCCTGAACTCTTTAGCGGAGGCTAGTGACGGCGCGCTAATTCTGGTCGAAGGGCACACGCGCCACAGCATGCACGTCGTGGCCGCTCTGCTTGAACCCGTTTAGCACACTTTGGCGGGTTCTGTCTCCTGGGATGGGAACCTGGGCCTTCTACTGAGTGATCCACCATCCAGCTTCCGCGGCCGACTCGTTCGTCGGTGACCTGCGCCGGACGCTGCTAGCTGCGACCTCATCGCTCGCTCGTTGCTCGCTCTCCGCGCGCCCCATCCTGCCTCGTCACGCCAAAACCTGCTCGGCGTAGGCCTGAGGTTGGCGGCGCGGAGTGCGATGACCCGCCGTGGTAGCGTGTCGGGGATGGCCCCGACGCCCGAGCGCGCGCCGCCGCGAAGGTCGGGAGGTTCGACCCGGCGCGGGTGTTCCCACGCCGGACGACGCGTTAACGCTGCCCTCCTCCGCCTGATGATGGCGATGACGACGCGCTGCGCGTGCGCCTATCTTCAGTGATGGCCGACCAGCGGGCGCGGGAGACGGCGGCGCCGAGCAGGCGCTCACGGCAGGCGGATGTGGTACCTCTTCCGGATGCTGTGCGCGCACCTCAACGAGGCCGGGAACGCGCTGAACACCCTGAACAGCGTCCCCGACCGCCGACTGCGGAAGCTGCTCAGCGCCCGGCCCCGTGCGGCCGAGGCGCTGGCCATGATCAGGCTCGGCGGCGGGCACGTACGTGGAAAAGTCCGGCACTCGGTCGGCGCGCACTACAGCCAGGCGGACATCAAGCGGGTGTACGAGGCGACCTGGCGGCCGGGCGCGTCGACGGCATCGCTGATCGCGTGTGAGGTCGGCGGGCTTCGCGGTTCTGATGACCGACGTCACTCGCGTTGCGCCTGATGGACGACGCCGCCGGGGTCGCGACGCGCGAGGAGTTCTCCAACCGGGCGGGAGGTGACGGACCTGGCCGGCGATCTCTCCACCTTTGTCGGCTCTTGGTCGCCGCTCTTTTGAACGAGCGCGGGGTCGAGGCGACGGTCGAGACGGTCGAGGTCCCCGCCTTGTTCCGCGCCGCGCGCGACCGGTGGGAGCGCGAGGGCGGCGGACCAGATCCTGCGCTGGGGACGTCCTGGGGCTGAACCACCCCGCACGCCGGATCTGGCTCCGCTTCGCGACGCTCTCTCTGAACTCGACCCGGACCTCGCGACCACGCCTCCGCGCTCCAGCGCGTGTGCAGCATCACGCGCAGGACGCGGTTGATGCGGAGCCAGGGATGCCAGAGGCGGGCGTCGGTGTTCATAAACGATGGCCCGCCCGCCTTACAGGCCCTTCGCAGCGTCTTTCAGCTGTTCGGCGCGAAGGCGAGCGGACTCTTGGAGTTCCCGATTTGTTGTCAGAGTCGCAGCACCTTCGCTGATCTGTCCGCTGAAGTGCTGAATTGAAATCGCAATCGTGGGGCCAATCCAGCGATGGAGCTGGTTTGTCCCTTCGAGTCCGCCCTGCGTCTTGAACGGCTCCGTCGCGGAGGTCGTCGGTGGACCATATCGCTCCCGGAAACATTGCGACGAGGTCGTCGAAGTCCTCAGCTCTGAACGTCAGCATCACACCCACGAAGCGGTTGACCCGAAAGCGGTAGACCGCCTTCACGGTAATGCCGCCGATGGGGAAGGCGCCGGCACAAAAGCGATCACCAAGCCAGCGCTGCTCGCTCGGATAGGCGCCACACCGATCGAAGAGCACCCCGTGCGCACTGGTCTCGCCGAGCTTGTCACGGAGCTCGTCCTCGCTGGCACCCCACGGCACGCCGCGAAAACCCTCGGGCTCCGTGAACGCGAGAGCGCTGGAGACGACGCTACCGACGAGAACTAGGGCAACCGCGTCATGACCGGACGTATCATCGGTCGCTCTCCTGCGTCTTCAACGACCTCCCACGCCGCCCGCTGCGTCGCGTGCCACGGCGTGCGCTCCCACCCGGTGCCCGTCGCGCTCGTCGGCGAGTGCTCCATCCCCGTCGTGTAGAACGTCGCGCGCCAGCCCTTCTCGTCGTACCGGGTGAGCTGGAGGTCGTAGTCCTGGTCCTGACGGCCCATGCGATTGCGACCCTGCCGACGCCTGACCACGAGCCGAGCGAACGGCGTAACGTCTCGATCTCGGCCGCGGTGCCACCGGCCTCAGGTCGGCGGCCGGCGAACGCCAGCGTCGTCAGGAGCGGAAGTCCTCGGCGGTCGAGCATGCCGACGAGTCTACCAGCGTCGCCGCTGGAGTCTGCGCGGCGGTTTCTTGGCCCACGCAATCGCCTCGCCCAAGCAACCCTAAAACGGGTGAACTATTTTGCTGGCCGAGTGCGCATTCCGCTTCTTGTTGGAGAGCAGGTGATGGGTGACAATGCTGTCACGATCCGCGGAGTGCCGACTACCTCAAGGTGACGGAGAGAATATCTACACTCTGGAGCAGGGGCGGCGCATCCCGGCCTTCAAGGTCGGCGGGCAGTGGCGATTCCGTCGCGAAGACATCGAGATGGGGATCGGTGCGCAAACAGGGGACCTCGTTGGTGCACCCTTGAGTAAGTCCGCCGACCAGACGCGGCGGAACGGTACTAAGCGCCGCTCGAGGCGGACCAGCCGCACATGAACGCGAGCGAGCTCAAGCCCGGGCGTCATCGTCCGCGGGCCGGTCCTTCCTGAGCCCATCGAGGTCCTCGTCGTCACGCCGCTCGGTGACGTGATCAAGATCGTAGGCGCAGGCCAGAAGACCGGACAGGTCCACCAGCGTGTCCTGCGCCTCGACCAGCTCCAGTTCCTCGATGCGACGCCCGAGCGCGAGCCATTCGACGGCGACCCGGCGCGCTTCCGCCTCGGCGTCGAGGCCGCGCGCCTCGGGCTCGCTTACGAGTACGACCCATACTTCTCGCTCTCCATCTCCCGCGTCGATCCGCTGCCGCACCAGCTCGAGGCCGTCTACGACTACTTCATGCGCCTGCCGCGCATCCGGTTCCTCCTCGCCGACGACCCCGGCGCGGGGAAGACGATCATGGCGGGCTTGCTCCTCAAGGAGCTGAAGATCCGCGGCCTCGTGAAGCGCACGCTGATCGTCGCGCCGGCGAACCTCTGCTTCCAGTGGCAGCGCGAGCTGAAGGAAAAGTTCCGCGAGCCGTTCGAGGTGATCCGCAGCGATGTGCTGCGCGCCAACTACGGCCAGAACCCGTGGCAGGAGAAGAACCAGGTCATCACGTCGATCTCCTGGGTCTCGCGCATCGAGGACGCCAGGAGAGCCTGCTCCGCAGCCGCTGGGACCTCGTGATCGTCGACGAGGCGCACAAGATGGCGGCCTACAGCGCTGACAAGAAGACGCTCGCCTACAAGCTCGGCGAGGCGCTGTCGACGATGACCGACCACTATCTCCTCGATGACGGCGACGCCGCACAAGGGCGACCCGGAGAACTTCTGCCTCTTCCTCGAGCTGCTCGACCGCGACGTCTACGGCAGCGTGAAGAGCCTCGAGGAGGCGATGCGACGGCACCACGCGCCCTTCTATCTTCGTCGCACGAAGGAGGCGCTGGTCTCGTTCCCCGATCCCGAGACCGGCGAGGTGAAGAAGCTCTTCACGAAGCGCGAGGTCCGCACGCGCCTCTTTCGAGCTCGATGGCGACGAGTACGATTTCTACGACGCGCTCACCCGGTACGTCGAGGACCAGTCCATCAAGGCGTCCGAGGACGACAGCGCCCGCGGCCGTGCTCTCGCCTTCACAATGGCGATGCTCCAGCGCCGCTTCGCTTCCAGCGTCTACGCCGTGCGCCGCAGCCTCGAGCGCATGCGCGACAAGCGGCAGAAGATCCTCGACGACCCGGAGAAGTACCGGACAGGAGCAGATCGAGGATCGGCTGCCGGACGACTTCGACGATCTGCCCGAGGACGAGCAGCATGGAGATCGAGGCGAGCTCGAAGGGGTGGTCGCCTCCGTCGATCCAACCGCGCTGCGCGAGGAGATTCAGCGGCTCGGCAAGCTCATCGAGCAGGCGCGCGCTCTCGAACGGCGCGAGGTCGAGATCGAAGCTGCGTGAAGCTGAGGAAGGTCCTTTCGGACAACAACGTCTTCAACGACCCGAAGCATGAAGCTGCTCATCTTCACCGAGCACAAGGACACGCTCGACTACCTCGCTGGGGACGGCAAAGACGGACGCCCGCTCGGCAAGCTGCGACAGTGGAACCTGAAGACCACGCCAGATCCACGGCGGCATGAAGATCGGCGACCGCGACACGCCAGGCAGCCGCGCATCTACGCCGAGCGCGAGTTCCGCGAGGATGCGCCAGGTCCTCGTCGCCACCGAGGCCGCCGGCGAGGGCATCAACCTCCAGTTCTGCTGGTTCATGGTCAACTACGACATCCCGTGGAACCCGGTACGGCTCGAGCAGCGCATGGGCCGCATCCACCGCTACGGCCAGGAGCACGACTGCCTCATCTTCAACTTCGTCGCGGTGAACACGCGCGAGGGCCGCGTGCTTGCGAAGCTCCTCGAACGGCTCCTGGAGATCCGCAGCGAGCTGGGCACCGACCAGGTCTTCGACGTCGTCGGCGAGGTCTTTCCCGTCGAACCTGCTGGAGAAGCTCTTCCGCGAGATGTACGTGCGCCGGATGGACCTGCCGCAACATCGAGGCGCGGATCGTGCGCGACGTCGATCCCGAACGCTTCCGCAAGATCACCTCCTCGACGCTGAGAGGGCCTGGCGAACGCGAGCTGAACCTCGGTGCGCTCCTCGGGAAGTCGGCGGAGCGCGCGAGCGCCGCCTGATCCCCGAGGTGATCGAGGACTTCTTCGTCGCCGCCGGCCCCATCGCCGGCGTCCACCCGAAGCCAGTCCAGAAAGACGGACACGTCTACCGCGTCGGAAAGGTTGCCGCGCACGCTTCAGCCCATAGGCGAACGCCTCGAGCCGCGCTTCGGCCGACTCGGCCGCGAGTACCAGAAGGTCGTCTTCGACAAGGCGCTCCTGCCGACCGACCCGACGCTGGAGTGGGTGACGCCCGGACATCCGCTGTTCGAGGCCGTGCGCGACGACGTCGCGGGCGCGTGCCGCGACGACCTCGAAGCGCGGCGCCGTCTTCTACGACCTCCAGGCCAAGGCACTCCGTGCGGCTCGACGCCTTCGGCGCGTCGGTGAAGGATGGCCGCGGCAACACTGTGAGCCGGCGCCTCTTTATCGTCCAGCCGACGAATCCGGCGCGCTCACCGATCCGTCAGCCCACCTACCTGGCCGAGCTGGCCTTCGCTCCCGATCGGCACGCCGGTCCCGAGCGACGGCCGCCATGCCCGACCGCGCGGCGTGGAGCAGGCTCTCGTCGAGAAGGCGCTCAATCCGTTCCTCGAGTGAGATCGCCGCGCCAGCGTGCGCCGCGAGGTGGAGACCATCGCACGGCACCTTGAGATCTCCTCGGCGAGCTGATCCATCGCGCCAACATGTCGCTCGCCGAGCTGGCGAACCGCCGCATCGAGGGGCGAGAACATCCCCGGCCTCGAAGGCAACATCGCCCAGGCGGAGGCGCACCTCGACGAACTGAACAACCGCCTCGAAGGGCGGCGCGCCGAACTGGCGATGGAGCCACCTCGCCATCGGCGACATCGAGCACCTCGGTTCTGCCTGGCGCTGCCGCACCCCCAGCGCACATCCCCCAGGCATCGCGCCTACATGGTGCGCGACGAGGAGATCGAGCGGATTGCTGTCCAGGAGGCGATCCGCGCACGAGACCGAGCGCGGCTGGGTGATTGAGAGCGTGGAAAGGACAACCGCGGATTCGACCTCATCTCGCGGAAACCGCATCCGCACGACGACAAGACATTCACCGACGTGCGATTCATCGAGGTGAAAGGCCGCGCGGCCGTCGTCGGCGAGGTCGCGCTCAGCGACAATGAGTACCGAGACCTGCAGAGCGCCTCGAAGAAAGATTCACACTGGCTCTTTACTGTCGCGTTCAACTGCGGGACCGAATCCGAGCTGCACCTGTCCACGATCCGGCGCGCCTCGGCTGGCAACCGGTATTGGTCTGCCCACTATCACGTCGGCCCTGAGGCTGTGCTGAAGGCCGCTATAAAACCGACGCTAACGGGACCAAAACTCGCAGGCTATCAGCCACGTTCGCTCTACGAGATGATCGAAGTCAACCGCAGCCAATTTCTTCCGCATCCAGCGTCCCTTCGTCTGGTCGAAGGAGCAGATGCAGCGCCTCTTTGACAGTCTCATGCGCTACCACCCTATTCAGACGATGCTCTTCTGGCGAACCAAAGACGAAATCCTGTCGCGAAGCTCGTAAATCGACTGACATGACCCCCGACCCTATCCGAAGCGCCTGATCAGGTGGACTTTCCGATCAAGAAGATCTCGCTGTGCCCGGCGCGAGAAGGAGATGCGTCGTGCACACGTACCAACGCTCCCATCTGGCCGGCAACGCGACTCACTCCGCGTGCCGTGCCGTCATTCTCGCCGCGCTATGGCCGGATCCAGCAGACCCGAACTGCCCGGATAGATTTCGAAAGGAAGCGGCCACTCTCGAAGTTGAAGGCCCTGACCGTCGCGGCGGTAGACCTAGGAACTGGATGACCCCACTCGAACTCCGCGGTGCGCTCCTGGACTTCATCGCAGACTACGCCAGCGCAGGATCTCAACGAGAAGGATTCACCTCGAGACGAGCCGAGCACTGGTGCAGATTGCCCACGAATCGCTTGGCGGCGAGAGCCAGACACACGGCCGCTTCCGGAAATTCGATCGCTTTCGCCGGGGGCGGTGCGATCCCGCTCGAGGGGCTGCGCGCGTTGGCGCGGACGTTTCGCCTCGATCCCAGACCGTCGCGTTGCTGCTCAGCAAGGTGGTGCTGGAGTACATCCCGAAGCACGGAAAGCGTCTTGCCGAGGAGGTCTCCCGATGGGCCACATGGGTGCGCGATGAGGCCGCGAAAGAGTTGAACCATACCCGAAGGATCGATGGCGCAGTGCCGATCGCGTACCTCTGGGCCGGACGATTCATTGCGGGCCCCGGCTGCGGCGCGGAGGTGCGCTCATGCGGTCGCTTTTGGCTTGCGAAGAAGAGCGCGTTGTCGATCACCTTCCACGTGTCGTCGTCGCGGCGAAACGCGTGGACTTCGAGATCGTCCAACGGGGCGAAGAGCGCCGCCGGGCACGGTCGCCGCGGTTCGGCGACGTGCCCGGTCTGCGGCTATACCATATTGCGCGTGCGTGCGCAACTCGCCGAGAGACGCGAGGGCGCGCATGACGCGCGTATGACCTGCGTCGTGACAACGCGCGGCCCACCGAGCAGGGCCGGCGCTACGGCTCCCGACTCAACGCGATCTCGACGTCGCCAGTCGTGCTGCGGAGGAACTCGCGCGGCGGTGAAGGCGCACCAGGGCGACCTCGCTCATACCGGACGAACCGATTCCTCGCGACGCCCGTCGCCGAACGCGCGCGGCTTGTCGGCGGTGACGACATAGGCGTGCGGAGTCTTCGGCGACCTGTTCACGCCGTCAGGCGCGCCACTACCGCGTTCGTCGATCTCTCGCGCCGGTATACGCCGAACAGGCGGCAATGGCGATCTCCCTCGCTCTGCCGCGTGCCTAGGCCGCAGCGGTCGTCGCCGCCGATCTCCAATGCGTCGCTCTGCGGGTGGCGGCTCAACACGCGCCAGAACGCTGCTCACGCGTCTTTATGCGCTGACCGCCGGGTGTCGTGGGACACCGGTGAACCCTCTGGCGGGCAGCGGCGGATCAACCTGAATCTGTGGTACGGCGGGCGGTGATGGGAATTATGGCGGCATCGCAAGCCATTCCCTCCGGGACCGTGGCCCAGGATCCGCAACCAACATTTCTTTGCCGAACGCCGCCGCCGACGCCGCTGTCACGGTACTGCGCCGATGCTGTGCCGTATTACGCGGACCTGTCCGGCATACCTACGTCTGGCTGCGGATGCAATTACCTGCAGCCTCCATCATCGCTCTTCGAAGTTGGTAACTGACGCCTAAGGATGAGGGAAGCGATCTGGAATCAGGTGGGATCTATCCGCCGTGGGGACGCCGAAGGACGAGAAGTTCTACGAAGGCGGAATGCGACTCGGTCCCTCGCCGAAGGACGGCGAGAGTGGTTAAGCCAGTGGCATCGGCGTGGTCGTTTCGCACACAAGAGCACATCAGGATGGGAGGCAGTGCTGGGTGCACGCAGTCGCAGCTGGATAAGATGCCGGCGGCGTCATGGCCCATTGACACCGAGATGATGAGCAGGAGAACGCGATGGGCACGGCGTCGCTTGCCTCGTCCGTACACCTCGTCTGCGACCATGAGAACATGAAGGTGGGGCGGCGCGCGAAGACGCCGTTGGCGATTGGCGCGACGTGTTGCAGGAGCTTGCCCCGCCGCATCCACGAATGGATGCCGCGGCTCGCAGACGGAAGGCGTCGTTGGGGCGGACGCGATCTTCGCGTGTCTTGGGCCCCGGCGCTCGAGATTTTCTCGCGCTACTCGCGCGTGGAGAAGGCCAGTCGGGCGAGACTGTCAGCCTCAAGGAGTACTTGGAGCAGGTCTGGGCCGCCGTTGCGAAGGAGGCGCTCGCTCATGATCTTCACCGGCGCCGACGCGACGGGCTTCGAGGAGGACGCGCGCTTGACCGCGATGTGGCTATGGACGCTCTCAGACTGCCGGATCCAAGGCGAGAACGGCGGCACGGCAGCAGACGAGCAGCCGGAGCGAACGAGAGGAGGACGAGAGCGCAACCGCCAAGGGCAAGGTCGGCGGGTTTCGCGCTCGAGTACGACGCCGCGCGGAAGATCGCCCAGGGCCTTGGCGCGACATCTTGAGCAGCTGACGTCGCTTATCGAGGTAAAGGGCTCGACCGCGCGCCTTCTGCCCGTCGCCGGAACGAACGCGATCGCTCTTTCACAGGGAGAAGCCGCCGACGCCGATCGGCCGCGGCAAGTCAAGAAGAAGAGCGCGCCAGCTGTTCAGGGTTTCGTAGCCGATCTCGAGGAGGCAGAGGACGCTAGCGGTGGCTGGGGCGAAACCGGAGCACCACACAAGGGCGAGACTGTTCTCGATCGCGTTCACCAGTCGATGATCCTCTTCGGAGCAGGAGCGCGGCGAAGCGCTCAAGCGGTTTCTTGGTCGACGACGGGGTCGGCCGCGACGACCGCTTCTGGCGGCTTGCCCAGGCTTTCTCCGCGCTCTACCCCGCCTCCACCGACGAGAAGCGCTGGGTCGACGGCGTGCTCGCGCGCAAGAAGGGTCTCGGGTTCTGACTCGTGGACTCCGTCGCTCAGCGCTGGTTCGGTGCATTCATGGAGACGGTGAAGACGCACGAGGCGTCGACCGCCGCTCCGCGAGGCGGCGGAGAGCGGGGAGCTCAAGCATTGGACCGAGGCGCTGACGGGCATCGTCGTTGGCACCTTCCCGAGATGGGCTGGCGCGGAGCGGCGCGCGGACACCGATCCGACCTGCTCCCGGTGCCGCGCTCGGAGTATCTGGCGCTCGACGTCGTAGCCTTCGAGATCGCCGGCGATCGGCGGTGGCGCTTTCCCGTCGGCGTCTTCGAGCTGGAGAACAGCCCCGTCGACGACTTGGTCGCCTACTCGCTGTGGAAGGTCCTGTGCGTGCGCGCGAGTCTGCGCGTGGTGTTTTGTTACCGCCGCGACGCAAGCGAGGGGCGCGAATTGGTGCGGCACCTCGCCGATCAGGTCGTCCAAGCGATGGAGATCCCAACTCGTTCCGGCCTCGGCGGCGAAACGCCTCGTCATCGTCGGCTCGCGCAGCGAAACCGCTACCTTCCCTTACGGCTTCTTCAAAGACTGGACGCTCGACGCCAACACGGCGCGCTTCCGTCGCAACTGATCGGAGACCGAGCATGGCGCTCAAACCCTGGTACAAGGTCATCACTCCCCGAGAGGATCTCCGCGACGGGCGGCCGCTCGACGCTTCCGAGTTCGCTGTCCATCTCGACCACGTTCGGGACGGGCGGGCGCCCGACGACTACTAGAAGCCGGAGCGGTTCTTCGACCGCACGTTCCTAACTTCGAGCCTGCGCGAGCTCGGCGGCGGCGTGGTCCGGCGGCTCTCGGGCATCAAGGTCGAGACCTCGGCGGTCTACAACCTCACGACCCAGTTCGGCGGTGGCAAGACGCACGCGCTGACTCTCCTCTACCACCTCGCCAAAGCCGGCCCCGCGGCGTCGAACTGGAAGGGAGTGCAGGCTCTTCTCGATAAGGCGGGCGTGACAGACCGTACCCGGTGCCGCCACCGCCGTCTTCGTTGGGACGGAGTTCGACTCGCTCGCGGGACGGGGCGGCAAGGACGGGACGCCGCTGCGCCGCACGCCGTGGGGCGACATCGCGTTCCAGCTCGGCGGCGAGGAGGGCTTCGCCGTCGTCGCCAAGCACGACGAGGAGGGCATCGCACCGTCGACGGAGGTGATCCGGAAGTTCCTGCCCAAGGACAAGCCGGCGCTCATCCTCATGGACGAGCTGCTCAACTATCTGAACCGAGAACGGAATCGGAAGAGCGGGCCTGGGCGGACAGCTCTACTCGTTTGTTCAGAACCTTTCGGAGGAGGCGCGAGCGCAGGATCGCGTGGTGCTCGCGGTATCACTGCCCTCCGTCGTTGATGAAATGACGCCCGAGGACGAGAGCGGACTTTCAGCGATTCGAGAAGCTCCTCGACCGACTCGGCAAGGCGATGATCATGTCGGCCGAATCGGAGACGTCGGAGATCATCCGGCGGCGCCTCTTCGAGTGGGGAGGCTTGCCGGACGACGCGAAGAAGACCGCCGCGGAGTACGCCGACTGGGTCCAAGCCCATCGGACCCAGGTTCCGAACTGGTTCCCGGTCGACCACTGCGAAGGACGCGTTCGCCGCTACCTATCCATTCCACCCGACGCTGCTGTCCGTGTTCGAGCGGAAGTGGCAGGCGCTGCCCCGATTCCAGCAGACCCGCGGCATCCTGCGCCTGCTCGCCCTCTGGGTGGCGAACGCCTATCAGGCGGGCTTCAAGGGCGCGCACAAGGACCCGCTCATCGGCATGGGAACGGCACCGCTCGACGACCCGCTGTTCCGATCGGCGATCTTCGAGCAGCTCGGCGGCGCAAAGCTCGAGGGCGCGGTCACGACGGACATCTGCGGCAAGAAGGACTTCGCACGCGCTCCGCCTCGACAAAGAGGCGGTCGAGACGATCCGCAAGGCGCGACTCCATCAGAAGGTCGCCACCACCATCTTCTTGAGGTCGAACGGCGGGCAGGCCAAGGCTGAGGCTGACGCTGCCGGAGATTCGTCTTCGCGGTCGCCGAGCCGGACCTCGACATCGGCAACGTCGAGACGGCGCTCGAGGCGCTGTCAACGACCTGCTACTACCTGTCGGCCGAGAAGAACCGCTATCGGTTCAGCCTGTCACCCAACCTGAACAAGCTGCTCGCCGACCGACGCGCGAGCGTCCAGTCACCGCGCGTGGAAGAGCGTATCCGCGCCGAGGTGCAGAAGGTGTTCGCCGAGGGGAAGGGGTCGTCGACCCGATCTTCTTCCCGGACAAAGAGCGGTCAGATCCCCGACGCCGCGCGCCTGACGCTCGTCGTGCTCCCGCCAGATCAGTGCTGCCGCCGACAAGGCGACGCGCTCCTTCGTCGACGCCGCGACGAAGGAGCACGGATCGTCAGCGCGCACGTTCAAGAGCGGGCTCGTTTGGGCGGTGCCGGAGGGGCGGAGTCCTGCGCGATGACGCGCGAAAGGTGCTCGCCTGGGAGGACATCGCCGATGAAGAGAACGACCTCCGCCTCGACGACGGTCAGAAGCGGCAGCTCGCCGAGAGCCTGAAGAAGGCGCAGCGGGACATCAAGGAGACGGTCTGGCGCACCTACAAGAACGTCATGCTCCTCGGCAAGGACGGCGAGTGGAAAACTGTCGATCCTGGGACTTGTCCACTCGAGCGCTGCACCTTCGATCGGGCCAGCTCATCATCGAGCGTTTGGAGCAGGCGGGCGATCATTGAGGACAAGGGCGTGAGCCCGAACTTCCTCGTCCGCAACTGGCCGCCGGCGTTCAAGGAGTGGAGCACCAAGTCGGCTGCGCGACGCGTTCTTCGCATCACCACAGTTCCCGCGCTCTGCTCAATCCCAGGCTCGATCAAGGACACTATCGCGCGCGGCGTCGAGAACGGAATGCTCGGCTACGTCGGCAAGAAGGCGCGACGGCAGCTTATGCGCCGTTCCACTGGAACAGCTCGCTGCCCTCGCAGGACGTCGAGATCTCCGACGACGTCTTCTCATCCGCGCGAAGTCGCGAGGCGTACGCGCTGGAACGGTTGGCTTGGCACCTGTGGTTGTCGGAGGAACTGGGGTCGGCGGCGGTACGGCGCCTCTTTCCTCTTTGGACGGGTAGCGGGGCGACCGCAACTGCCAGCTCTCAACAACGGATCGCCCGGCTGTCACACCGGCAAGCATTCCCCGCCTCGTGTGGACTGGAGATACCACTGCAAAGTGGATGAACTTCTACACGAGGGTGCTCTCAAAGTTCTGCAGCCATGGTTTGAAGCTCGCTTCGGTGGAGGTCGCCCGCCGGGGGTCGCCGCAGAAAGGTGATGCAGATTGGTGGCGCTGCGTAAACTGGGGCTGAAGGATAAGCTCAAAGGGGGCGGTGAGCTTCCTCGGCGATAGAGGGCGGGCGATCCCAGTTCCCTCAATGCGGCCCAGTTCGATAGCTCGACGAGGGCAAGCGCAGAAGAACTCTGCGCTCTCAGCGGTTCCATTGCCGGGCTAGTTTCCGTGTTAACTGCACATCCAGATGCATCGCTAAGCTGGCCCTCCGTAGCCAAACTGCCGGATCAACAAGGTCGGCGCCCTACTGGCGGTTTCGAACCATTGAAGCGCGGATGTAGCGCACGTCGGCAGGCCGTCCACAAGGCGCCGGCCACGGCGCGGCTCGACCGATGTACTTCGGCGGGCTCAGCATCGGGTCGTTCCGGTGCCTGGGTCATCCAGTGCGCAAGCGTCGAGGCTTTGACTGGGACCAACGCGCAAACCGGCGCGATTGAAGAGAGCTCCACTAGCAATACGTAACTGG
>ERZ1370068.6593-contig-5566_pt1 | contig 90654 bp, 121 predicted proteins | sample MGYA00561227_ERZ1370068 | MGnify/ENA primary metagenome ERZ1370068 (study PRJEB38410, sample SAMEA6850437) | metagenome | study: Metagenomic assessment of the ecological functions of the soil: analysis of the soil microbiota associated with the... | reverse complement strand
GTATACTTCGTTCAGTTACGTATTGCTATTCGGATTCGCCGCACCATGGCCGAACCCGGCATCCCGCGCAGTCCAGATCCGGTTCAGCCTCGCCACGGACGACAACGTTCGCGTGGCAGTGCTCGACGTGGCTGGGCGCCGCGTCGCATCACCGGTCGCCGGCAGGCCCCTCTCACTGCCGGGGAACATCGGGTGACCTGGGATAGCCGCAACGACGCGGGCGAGCGCGTTCGTCCCGAAGGTCTACAGATCCGCGTGAGCACTGGCCCGTGAGGTCTCGAGTTTCAAACGCCTGGTGCGCATCAGTGATTCCTTCTCGGCAGGTGATCAGAACCAGAGGGACCTGGTACGCGACCGCCGCCGTGCCGAAATCGTCGCCGACCCGCACGGTTTCAAGCCTGCATGAGCTTGATCGACTGGCGGGGCGTGAGGCCGAGAGCCACGACGGCTCCGACTCGCTTGTTGTCCATGCGACCCGTGACCGGCCGCCGTTCTCGTTCGCGTACCGCCACCCCAGGCATGGTCGCGTCCAGCGCGCCGCGCTGCGCCTGGCAATCAGTAGCTCGCGTGGGCCTGCGGGCTGGGGGAGAGGATCCTGCTGGCGGTGTGCCGTTCCGGGATAAACCGATGCATTGAAGTCAGGTAAAACCACACCACCATAGACGTCCGTGTACCACTTTCGCCGCAAGTTGTACGAGATCCCGCTTCGGGCTTGAACGCCCATCAGTTCGCGCCGATGTTGATCCGGCTATGTTGCGGTGAGTACTTGGCCGGTCGGGGCGGAGATCGTGACACTCACGCCGCCGACGACGCGATGGAAGGACCCTGGCACGGGCGAAATCGACCGGACTCAGCGCGCGGCCCCCGATCAGGTTCACGGAGAGCTTCGCGCGCTGAACGTCGCCGAAAGCGCCACGCGCCGTCATCGCTGGTGTCGGTCTCGACGCGACCGTGCCGCTGAACGATCCCCATGCGTACGGCACCGCGATCAGAGGCCCAGGGCCTGCGCCCCGCCCAGGCTGAACGTGCGCCCGTAGGCCATCGCGAGGGCGTTCACGGTCGCATTGCTGTCGGTGATGCGGACTGTCGGATCGAACAGCAGCGCCCCCCACGAGTTCTGGTAGACCAAGCCCGCGAAGTTGGCGCCCACCGGCGAGGCAGGTAGGCGCGCGGCTCGAGCTCCTGCGCCGCGCCGGGGCCGAGCGCAGCAGCGCGTACACGACCAGGATTCCGAGACTCCCGCCGACTCGCTGCGCGCGACCTATGCTTCGCAACATGGCGCCAACCAGCACACGCGGGAGTTACGCCTGACGTCACGATGCCGTGACGCGAACTCCAGGGTGGCCAATCTCGGGGCCCGGTCCGATCCGCGAACTCTGGCGTACATTTCCGCCATGCCACTGACCGTCGGGTCCCGCCTCGGACCCTACTGAGATCGTCGCGCCGCTCGGCGCGGGAGGGATGGGCGAGGTCTACCGTGCGCGCGACCCGCGCCTCAAGCGCGACATCGCGATCAAGGTGCTGCCCGCCGACGTGACGTCGTCGCCCGACCGCCTCGCTCGCTTCGAGCGCGAGGCGACGACCGTGGCCGGGCTCAACCACCCGAACATCGTGGTGCTCCACTCCATCGAGGAGGACGGCGGCATCCGGTTCCTCACCATGGAGCTGGTGGAAGGGCGGAGCCTCGCCGAGCTCGTCGCTCCCGGGCGGGTTGCCGCTCGCCCAGGTGCTCGATCTCGGGATCCCGCTCGCCGACGCCTTGGTGGCGGCGCACGAGAAGGGAGTCGTGCACCGGGATCTCAAGCCCGCGAACGTGATGGTGACGCGCGAGGGGCGCGTCAAGGTGCTGGACTTCGGGCTCGCCAAGCTGGCGGCGTCGGACACGGGCCCGGAGCTATCGCAGGCGGCGACTGTCGCCTCACCCATCTCGGCGCGCCGGTCAGATCGTGGGCACGGTGCCCTACATGGCGCCGGAGCAGGTCCGTGGCGAGGCGGTGGACGCGCGCACCGATCTGTTCGCGCTCGGGATCGTGCTCTACGAGCTGGCCAGCGGGAAGCGGCCGTTCACGGGGCAGACGCTGCGCCGACATCGGCTCGGCGATCCTGCGCGACGCGCCGACGCCGCTCGCGAGCGTGCGCGCCGACCTGCCGAGTGACCTCGAGGCGCATCATCGAGCGCAGTGCCTGGAGAAGAACCCGCGCGAGCGGTTCAGACGGCGCTGCGACGTGCTCGAACGCAGCTGCGGCCGGCTGCGCGCGGAGCTCGAGCGGGCGAGTCGGCGCATCACCGTCGAGCCGGTCGCGACGAAGGTCGCATCCGATCGCCGTGCTGCCGTTCGTGAACCGGAGCGCGAGCGCGGACGACGAGTACTTCTCCGACGGCCTCGCCGACGAGCTGCTGAACGTGCTCGCCAAGATCCAGGGGCTGCGGGTGGCCGCACGCACGTCGGCGTTTCACTTCAAGGGCAAGGACACCACGATCGCCGAGATCGGCGCAGCGCGCTCAACGTCGCCACAGTGCTCGAGGGCAGCGTGCGCAAGGCCGGCAACCGGGTGCGGATCTCGGTGCAGCTGGTGAAGGTCGCCGACGGCTATCACCTGTGGTCGGAGACGCTACGACCGGACGCTGGAGGACATCTTCGCGGTGCAGGACGACATCGCGCAGTCGGTGGTGAAGGAGCTGCGGACGACGCTGCTGGGCGAGGAGGCCGATTCGGACGCGAGCGGCAAGGTGAAGGCCGAGGTGTCGAGGGCCGCGATGGGACGCGGCACCGATCCCGAGGCGCACCGGCTGTACCTCCTGGCCCGGTACTTCCTCGATCGGGACACGCTGGAGGACATTGCCGAAGGTGATCGAGTATCTGAAGGAGGCGCTGGAGCGCGATCCGGAGTTCGCGCTCGGCTGGTCGCTGCTGGGCGCGGCGTACACGAGAGAAGCGGATCAGGCTGGGTACCCGTGGCGGAGGGTTATGAACGGGCGCGGGAGGCAGTGGAGCGTGCACTGGCGCTGCAGCCCGACCTGGCGGAGGCGCATGCGCACATCGGGTGGATTCAGAGGACCTACGACTGGGACTGGAGGAGTTCGCAGGCGTCGTATGCGCGGGCGCTGAAGCTGGATCCCGGAAATGCGATCGCGCTTCGCAGAGCCGCCACGCTGGAATGGAGCGTGGGCCGCACTGAAGAGGCGATCGAGCTGTCCCGCCGTGCGGCGGAGCAGGACCCGCTGAGCGCCCATGCCTACAGCAATCTCGGCCAGGTCCTCGAAGACGTGGATCGACTGGAGGAGTCGGAAGCGGCGCTTCGCCGATCACTGGAGCTGGTCCCGCAGCGGTCCGGTACCGCGTGCTCATCTCGCGCTGACCCTGGTCCGTGAGGGCCGCGGCGAAGAGGCGCTCGCCCACGCGATGCGCGTGGAGAACGAGGGTTCCGCCTCTGGGTGCTGGCGATCATCCATCATGTCCATGGGTCATCGGTCCGAGTCGGACGCGGCGCTGCGAGAGCTGGTCGAAGAGCACGCCGAAACCATGGCCTATCAGGCTGCGGAGGTGCATGGGCAACGGGGGAGACGGACCAGGCGTTCGAGTGGCTCGAGCGGGCGTATGCGCAGCGCGACGGCGGACTCACCGGAATGAAGACCAGCACGCCGCTCCGTTCGCTTCACGGCGATCCGCGGTGGGGCGCGTTCCTCGAGAAGATGAGGTTCGATGAGGAGATACTCGGACCCCACGAGCCGGCGGACGGAGGTCGCAGGGAGGCTTGCGATGAATTGCATGATCACGTTCACAGCGCTGGTCCTGGCGGCTGCGCCACACACGCACGCCGCGACCCTCGACACGGCCCGCATCGAGGCAACTCACCGAGCCAAGGGCAAGCTCGACCGCGTGGCTGAGGTCTTCAAGGTGTCCGTTCCCCGCACGGATCTTTCGCTCACGGTGGGTGGTGTGAAGCTCACGCCCCCATCGGGTCTCACATCGTGGGCAGCCTTCGAGCCCGCCGGCGCGGGCGCCATGGTGATGGGCGACATGGTGCTCGCGGAGGACCAGGTCAACCCGGTGATGAGCACCGCGCTCGAAAGCGGCCTCGAGGTCACCGCGCTCCACAACCACTTCCTGGGGAGAGCCCGCGGGTGATGTTCATGCACATCGGTGGCATGGGCAGCATCGATCGATCTGGCCGAAGCCGTGGGCAAGGTGTTCGCGCGATCTGAAGGAGCCCGGCGCGCCGCTGCCGCATGCCGGACATCGATCCCGCTCAGACGCAGCTCGACACCGAGAAGCTCGGCGGCAATCGCTCGGCCACCACGGGCGACCTCTCGGGCGGGGTGTACAAGGTCACTGTCGGCCGCACGTCGCAGATGCACGGTCATTCCGATCGGTAGCACCGATGGGCGTGAACACGTGGGCGGCATTCTCCGGCACCAACGATCAGGCCGTCGTCGATGGCGACTTCGCGATGACCGAGTCCGAGCTTCAGCCCGTGCTCAAGGCCCTCCAGGCACGCCGACATCGACATCAGTCGCCATCCATCAGCACATGACGGGTGAGGCGCCGCGGATCATGTTCCTTCATTACTGGGGCATCGGGCGTGCCGAAGATCTCGCCCGAGGTCTCAGGGCAGCGCTCTCGACAAGACACAGGCGAAGTGATTCAGCGCCGGTTTCCAGCATATCTTTCCGGTCATGGCGTTGGCCCGGTGACGATGAATCCCTGCGGGAGGGACCCCTCATGGGAAGGCGGGGCTCGAGGACCGGAAATCAATGAAATCGCGGCTCATCGACGCTGCGGCCTTCGTCATCGGCGCGATCGCCGCGTTCATGCAGGGCGGCGCTATGGGCGACTCTCCCTGGCCCATCAGGTTGGCCCTCACCATCCTGGGCCCTGGATACTTCGTCGGATTCCCGCTCGTGTTTCTCGTGGGAGCGATTGGGCTGGCCAGCCTCGGCTTCTTCTTTCTCGTCAGCATCCTGGTCAATGGCCTGATCTTTGGACTGACCTCGTATCTCATCCAGAAAGTCCATCAAGAGGCCAGCGGGCGGCCCGAGTCGCCCTGGCCATTGGCATGGGCGTCTGGATCACCTGGGGCGCCAAGGTACACGATCAGCTCCTGGCCATGGCCCGAGCATGTCGCCCCGGTCGACCTCTCGTCGCCACTCGCCGGCCGCTGGAAGGGCGTCCTTCACTCTCGAGCGCGGTGATCGCTCCATCGTTCTCGGTCTGCCACCCGCGCGCCGACAGCACGCTCGACGGCTACCTCTACATCCAGCGGCTAGGACATGGGACCGTTCGAGAATGGCGTCTACGCTCGCGATTCTCTCCATTTCGAAATCACCAGCGACGATTACAGCGCCCATTTCGACCATGCGCAAGATGGCCATGGTGATCAAGGGCTCGGCCATGAGCAATGGGCGGAGCTCCGGTTCGTGAGCGCAGACACCACGAGGCCCGCGCCAGCGCCTGTCGACCTCGCCTCGCCGCTCGCCGGCCGCTGGGATGGCGTGCTCCTCGGTCCCGAGCGGCGAACCGTCCCGTGTGTTCTGATCTGCCATCCACACACCGACCAGGTGCTCGACGGCTACCTCTACATCTACCGGCATGGACATGGAGCCGTTCGAGCGGGGTGTTTGGGCCGCCGACTCGCTCCGACTTCGGGATCGCAGCTTCGCCGGTACAGCGCCCACTTCGACGGCACCACCATGATCATGGAGAGGTCGGGAAGAGGGATGGAACCAGTCGATCCCACTTCGGTCGCGTCAGCGCCGACACCGAGACAGCCAGTGGAGCTGGATGGCGGCACAGAGTGAGAGGAGGGAGCCGATGGATCGAAGGGCTGTTCGAACCGTCGTCGTCGTGTTGGTTGTCTCGGGGGCTTCTGGCGATCGCCGCTGGTGCTCCACCTCTACGAATCCGAACCCATGGACGACATGCGCCAGCGGGCCGATGTGCTGCCTTTCCGCCGCGGACTTCGTCCTGGTGAGCGAGAGCTACTCGCCGGGCGCGATGCGGGCTCTTTGGAGCCGTCCCCCACCTCGAACGCGTCTACCACGCGTCATGGCCGGGCTTGTGCGATTCCCTGCGAGCGCTTGGCAGCCACCTGGATGGCCCCACGGGGCTCGCGCCGATCCCCAGGGCAATACGCGGATTCGACTGTGCAGTTGCGGCGCCTGGCATGGATCGGGATGGTGGGGCTGGATCAGGAACTATCGCCACTACGAGGTGAGGCTCACCGCGTGGCGTCCGGGATTTGGCCAGGGGCCGATGTGGAGACTCCCCATGGTTTCCCTCGTGCTCTTCCCGAGGCACGACCCGGTGCTCGTTCACGAAGATCGTCATCCCCGAGGGCCGCGCCCGATCCGGTCGAGCTTGATCGCCCATCGAGGCTGGTGAGTCCCGCGGCTGATGGCGCGCGACGTCGGCCCAGAAGGTGGTGGTTTCATCCGAATCGATGGTGAACCTGGGCCCCCATGGGCTAGAGTCCCCGATGCCTCGCGACCATCGCCCCGAGGCCGTGAAGCTGGGATGGCCCACTGATCATCGGCGGCATCACTGCATCCTTCCGACTTCTCCGCCGCGGGCGACGTGGCCTCTCGCGCACGCGCTCAAGGCGGCGCTCGTCGCCCATTCACTGGCTCACGTCACGTCATGCATCGGCCGCCAGAAGGCGACCGCCGAGTGGACGGACTTCCCGGGCGTGCGGGAGGGTGCTCGCGCGCTGAGGGTTGCTGCCCCAAGGATGCTCCCCGCTCTGGCCGTGCCCGCGCTTCGGCATCGACGTCGGCAAGGTGTCTCGCGCGTCACGACGATCCGGTGAAGTCCGTGCTGAACTTTTCGCGGCGAACACCCGGCCGGATCTCAGTCGTGCTCGCCGCGCGCACCAGCACGAGGGCCGCAGCCGCTGGATGCACCGCTCCGGTCTCGGAGCCGATCGCGGCGGAACTCGGGCCCAGATGACTCTGTTCATTCCGCACGGCGTGGAATGGCTTCGTGTCGCGGGACGACGGCACCGCGTCGCTGCGCAGCGTGCTGATCCCGATCTGCGCCCGTTCCCCGGCCTCAGCCGGCCCCTCGACCTCGCGGCGCGCCTCGTTCGCGACCTTCAATGTCCGGAGGGCGAGCGTTCACCACGCCATGGGTCGGCGCCCCCGGCGATGCCCCGGCGGTGCGAATCCCGCGAGACGCCGGGCTGGAATGTGGAACGCCATCGTTCAGTCGGGCGACGTCATCGACGCCATCGTCCACGCGGCACGTCGACCCACTTCCGCCGATCTGATCGTCATGGCCACCGATGGTCGCCACGGATTCCTCGACGCGGCTGCGCGGCACGTCCCAGCGAGCGCGTGCTGCGGCGGCGACTCTCGTGTCCGTTGCTGGCGATTCCGGTCGGCACGCCGAGGCCGCGTCGCATCTGGACGAGCAGCCACGCCCGGTGATCTGGCGAGGCGGCCGATGATCACTTTCACGAACGTCTCTCAAGCAGTACGGCCGTCAGGTGCTGTTCGTCGAGGCGTCGTTCCAGCTCAATCCGGGCGAGAAGGCGGGGCTGGTGGGGCCGAACGGCGCCGGCAAGACCACGCTGTTCCGCATGATCGTCGGCGAGGAGTCGCCCGACGAGGGCGAGGTCACGGTCCCGAAGCGGCTGACGCATCGGCTACTTCCGGCAGGACATCGGCGAGATGTCGGGCCGCTCGGTGCTCGACGAGGCCATCGCCGGCAGCGGCACGCCTGGGCGACCTGCACCACGAGCTCAAGGAGCCTGCGAGGCCGCGATGGCCGATCCCGAGCGCGCCGCCGAGCTGGATACGCATCCTCGAGCGGTTCGGCCACGTGCAGGAGGAGTACGAGCGCGGCGGCGGCTACGACCTCGAGGCGCGCGCCCGCGAGATCCTGCACGGGCTCGGCTTCGAGCGACGCGCAGATCGACGGCGACGTCGGCGCGCTGTCGGGCGGCTGGAAGATGCGCGTCGGCGCTGGCGCAGCATCCTGCTCGGCGCGGCCCGACGTGCTGCTGCATGGACGAGCCCACGAACCACCTCGACATCGAGTCGATCCTCGTGGCTCGAGGGCTTCATCCGCGACTACGCCGGGCGCGGTGCTCATGACCTGCCACGACCAGCGACTTCATGAACCGCATCGTCGACGCGCATCGTCGAGATCGACGGCGGCGAGTTCACCAGCCTACACCGGCGACTACGACTTCTACGTGCGCGAGCGCGCCATCGCCGAACGCCAACCGCGAGGCGGCGCTACGCGCGCCAGCAGGCGATGCTGGCCAAGGAGCGGCGCTTCATCGAGCGCTTCCAGGCCCACGCCGCCAAGGCCGCGCAGGTGCAGAGCCGGGTGAAGAAGCTCGAGAAGATCGAGATGGTCGAGCTGCCGCGCCAGCCGCAAGGTCGTCGAGTTCGACTTCCGCGCCGCCGCCGCGCTCGGGCGAGGACGTGGTCGCGCTGCGAGGGCATCCGCAAGGCGCTACGGCGAGCGCGTCGATCTACGACGGCTTCGACTTCAACATCCGGCGCACCGAGCGCTGGTGCGTCATGGGCCGGAACGGCGCGGGCAAGACCACGCTGCTGCGGCTGGTGGCGGGCGCGCTCGCAGCCCGACGCCGGCACGGTGCGACTCGGCGCCTCGCTGCAAGCTGGGCTACTTCGCGCAGCAGTCGCTGGACCTGCTCGACCCGACGCTCACCGTGTTCGAGCAGATGCAGAACGGACTTTCCGCAGGCCGAGACCAGGGCGTGCTGCAAGAACTTGCTCGGTGCGTTCCAGTTCTCGGGCATCGACGTCGACAAGCCGATCCGCGTGCTGTCGGGCGGCGAGAAGTCGCGCCTCGTGCTGGCGCGCATGCTGTTCGATCCGCCCAACTTCCTGGTCCTCGACGAGCCCACCAACCACCTCGACCTCGAGACCAAGGAGATGCTGGTGTGACGTCGCTCACGGACTTCGAGGGCACGATGCTGTTCGTGAGCCACGACCGCACGTTCCTGCGCAGGCCTGAGCAACCGCGTGCTCGAGCTGCGCCCGGGCGATGGCAACGGCGTCCGGCCGCAGCCACCGTTCGAGCTACGGCGGCTCGTACGTTGAATTCGTGGAGCGCACCGGCAGCGAAGCGGCGGGCGTCCACCAGCTGAGGTGTGGCGTCGGGGTTATCCTACCGCAGCACTGCGAGAATTCTCTTCAGGGCCCCGATGTTCATTCGCCTGGAGGCGCATGAGCCGAGACGCCACCGGGCAATGGCGTTCCCGCGTCGTCCGATACGCGTTCCAGAGTTGATCGTTGCCGACCGGCGGAAGCGAGAACTCGCCGAAGTCCATCGTCCGAACCGCCCGTCCCGAAGACATCGAAGACGCGTAGCTGCGCTCTTCGCCCGCGTGGGCAGATCGAGCGAGATCCGCGCTTGCGTACGAACGGGATTCGGCACGGGGGATCGGAAGCCGAAGGCGACCCGGATCGCTCGCCGTCCGGGGACCGCACGCCGGCGCTCGGCGGGAGTCCGCCGCTGCCAGAATCCACCGCGAAGAACGTACGTTCCCGCCGCTGGAGCCGTTCCGGCATCGCGCTGGCCGGTCAGTGACTCGGAGAGGAAGATATGCTCCCGCTGACCGTACCCGAATGGCGCCGCCGGCGTCGACCAGGCTGTGCCAGGAGAGAAACGGGTCTGTAAGCGCCCGCCCCGCGAGGGCAGCCGGCCAGTAGCACCACGCTCCACGCCGGGGCTATCCGCGTCAGCAGCGGCCGAAGGATCCCCTCGAGCGCCGCTTCATCCGCCGGTCCCACTGCGATGAAGTAAGTCACTATCGGCTTTGCGGTGCCAGACCCTGTTGACGATCCGTATGGCCACGGCGATGTTGCGTGGGGAAGTTGACCATGGCGAACCTCGCGGAGCCGCTCCGGTTCGGCCGGATGCGGTCAGGATCGGACACTCGCCGGGGAGTAGGCGGGGCTGAAGGGAGATCCCGTACACGCCGGTGCTCGAGCGGGAGGCGGTGAAGCCCGATCCGAAGAGGATCGCGCCCGTCGAGGAGATCTTGCCCCGCAGGATTCGCAGGTTTTCCGGCCCCGCGGGAGCGAAGTACTCGCCGCTCGAGCCTAGTCGAATGTCGCCTCGGACTCGAGCTTCACGGCGGGGTCGAGGTTCCGATGCCGACACGTCCCCGCTGAAGTGACCCTGAGCCTCTCTCCTCCGGTCCAGGGCGATGTCGCCGCTCGGGCGTGCGTTCACCACCGAAAAGAGGGGACTGCCTATAGAGCCGTAGCCCATCCATCCCGTCTCGGACGTGGGGTTCCAGAATGCGAGGTACCCCCGACTGATTCGACGGACTCGCGGTGTCCTCCAGAATCATCGCGGGTGCGGTGCCCTTGATGTGGAGAGAATGCGCGGGCGCCGCAGTCCCAATGCCGACGTTGCCGCCGGTGGGCTGAGGTTCGTTCCTCCCATCTGCCACGGCCCGAGCGCGTAGGGCGCCGCGGTCAGCGCCTGCCGTGGCCCGAGCACCGTCGTCGAGGTACAACCGGCGTCGGTGCAGATCTCGATCTGGAGCCAGCGCGCCGCGCCATTGAACGCATCGGCGCCGAACTCCTCCTGAGTTGACGAGGGCGGAAAAGAGCCCACTGGCGACCGGAACGTTCGGCACGGCCTCAGTTCGCGCCGATCTGCGTGCCACCCGTGGGCGGATCGCCCGCGCCGGGCGCGTCCCGCAGGCTCAAACGCCAGGTGGAATCGGGCCGTCCACCGGGGTTCCGGACTGTCTGAGCTCGCCCCGAGTAGGTGAAGGACCGATCCAGTGGCGCGGCACTCGCGAGTGCCGGGGACCAACGCGGGAGCAATGAAGGAAGCGCCGCGACCACATTCCCGGCCGGCATGGCGCCTCGCTTGAGGGTCGTTCCGGGCCGCGGAGTCGGCCCTTGGTGCTTCCTACGTCCGGGGCGGTGCCTGGCCGAACGCTTCGTGATACCGGGTCGGGGCTCAGAGGGCGAGCGGCCGCCTTCAACGCCCGGGGGCGATGGCCGACTTGCCAGTTCGTGGTCACCGTGAAGCTGCGCGGCGGTTTTCAGCGACTCGATTGACCAGGAACCGCTGACCATCGGACGGTCCACGGTCCAGCGGTGCATCGCCCACCCGAATTCCGTCACGTCTGCGTGGAATCAGCAGGGCCGGCTTGCCCGGTTGAAAGTCGACACCCGGCTCCACCGGAACGGCGATCAGATCGCTTGGTGGGATTCTGGTAGATGAGTTCGCGGCCGTTCTTGCTCCACGCCGAAGCCGATCCACCGTTGCTCGAAACCCGCCGCTTGCGAAGCCCGTCGGGGAACGATCGGACGTCGACCTCCTGCCGCCCGGTTTCATCGGAGCTGTAGGAGAGCCAGCAGCGGCCGTCCGGCGAGAGCATCGGGGCGAACTTCGAGCTCGGCGACGCGCAGAACCGGCGCGGCGGCTGCTTCCCCTCGACGTCGCGAATCGATGACGTCCCAGTCCCAGGTCGTTCCCTGTCGACGAAATGATCACGAGCGACTTGCCGTCGCTCGACGACGCACATCGGACCCTCGTTTCCTGACGTTGCCGAAGCTGAGCGTGTCTTCGGATCCGGTTCCCGATGCCGCGACGGCGTAGGTGATGTAGCTCCCACCCTGCCGATCCGAGGAGTAGAAGATGCGCGTTCCGTCGGCCGACCATACCGGGCCGGTTTCCTGGCGTTCGATCGAACGTCAGGCGCGTCGAGATGCCGCGTTCGAGATCTCGCACCCACACGTCGTCCAATCCCGTGACGGGGTCCGCAATCGCCAGAGCCGCGTAACGCGCATCGGGTGACAGGGCGATATCCCGGTAGCGATTCGGCTCGCCCACGCGACTCAGCAGGTGGCCGGCGCGATCCAGCCACACCAGCTCGCTCGTGGTCCCGGACGCGTTCGTGACGGCCAGCGAGTTTCCGCCGGCGCTGAAGAGGATAAGGAGTGTCGGGTGGAAGTCCTTCCGCGACAGGAACGGGATCGCCGGTCAATGCTCCTCGGCCGATGTCGAGGGTCTGGACGACGAGAGATGACCCGGTCGTGTAGAGAACGCGGTTGGGACGAACAAAGTCGACGTCGCTGGTGCAGGGCCCGAGCTCCTCGGCTTCGAATGAGCCAAGCTTGCCGAGCATGATCGCGGGCGTGACCTGACCACGGAGCAGGCGGTAGGCCATGTAGATGAAGTGCCGGCCATCCGAAGGAATCGGGGCGACGCATGATTCTGGTCGCCGCGAGTCCGATCGAGGCGGCTGGCAGGTCGCGCGGCACCTCCCGCCGCAGGAATCGCGATCAGCGAGTCCCCCGACTGCCGTCCAGCAGAATCCAGCCCGAGGCACCCCATGATCCATCGCCTCGCCTCGTCCCCAACGTCCGCAAGCGTCACCACGGCGCCGCCGGCGACCGAGACCCTTTGGAGCTTTCCATTCGCAACGAACGCGACACTCTTGTGATCGGGAGACCAGAATGGCGGTGAGGCCTTCTCCGTGCCCGGGATGGGGCGTGAGTCTAGCGAGCCCATCGGCCTCAGCCAGATTCGCCACTCTCCTGATGAGTCGACCGCCGCAAAGGCCAACGTGCGTCCATCGGGAGACAGGCGGGGTCCGACCATGGAGAGCTGACCCGGCGGGATACCCACGAGGAAGCGCACCGGGTCGCGGTCTCCGGACGAGCCGGTGCAGTCGCGAGCGTGCCCAGGATCGAAAGGCCGACGAGCGCCGCTCCCGCACCGACGCAGGCCAACCTTCGTGCGCCAGCCCGGTCGCGCCGGCGCCGGAGCACTCGACCGCGCGCCGCCTTCGGCGATCCATTGGAGCTGGAGCTTCACGTCGTGAGCGCTCTGGATTCGCTCGTCCGGGTCCTTGGCCAGGCACGCCAGAACCAAGCGATCGAGGGAGGGAGGAGCCAGCGGCGCGAGCTGCGACAACCGCGGCGGCTCGCTCGACATGATGGCGGTGATCAGGCTCGCCTGGCTCTTTCCATCAAAGGCTCGCTTCCCAGTTGCCATCTCGTACAGCACGCAGCCCAGCGCCCACAGATCGCTCCGCGAGTCCGCCTCCTTGCCCTCGAGCAGCTCGGGCGCCATGTACTGGAACGTCCCGACGATGGTGCCTTTCGCGGTGACGGGCTGCGCCTCGGAAGGTGACAGCGTGCGCGCCAGCGAATGGTCGCCCGCGGATCCGGTGAGCGCGGTCGGGAGCGCGAGGCCGAAGTCCATCAGCTTCGCGCCGCTCTTCGCGATCATGACGTTGCCCGGCTTCAGGTCGCGATGGACGAGCCCGCTCCGATGCGCCCGATCGAGCGCGTCCGCGATCTGGATACCCAGCCTCAGCACCTGGTCCGTAGCGAGCGGCCCGCGCGTCAGGCGCGCCGCCACCGTCTCGCCCTCGATCTTCTCGAGCACCAGGAAGTCGACGCCGTTCTCTCGCCCGACGTCGTACAGCGCGCAGATGTGCGGATGATTGAGCGAGGAGACGGCGCGCGCTTCACGCTCGAAGCGTGCCCGCGCCTCGGGCGTGCCGGCGAGGTGAGGAGGAGAGGACCTTGATGGCGACTTCTGCGCGCGAGCCGCGTGTCACGGGCGAGGTAGACCTCGCCCATTCCGCCCGCACCGAGCGGCGCAACGACCTCATAGGGGCCAAGTCGAGCACCGGGCGGCGAGGTGCCATAGGGCGCGCACTATGGCAGCGCGAGAGACTGGCGACGGAAGACTGGCCATTCGCGGACAAGACTTCCGACGCGCCATTTCCCCGTGTACAGTCGCCGGCCTAACGGGATCGATCGATCCTGACATCAGATCACACCATTGGAGAAGACCATGCTCGACACCACGGCCACGATCAATGCGACCCAGCTGAGCTGCTCGATCACCTGCAAGAACGTCGAAGCCTCGATCCGCTTCTGGCGTGAAGCCGTCGGCTTCACGGTGGCGCGGACGTACGAGAACGCGGGAAGCTCGCCGGCGCCGTCGTCACGGCAGGCGATTGCAGCATCGTTCTCAATCAGGATGACGGCGCGCTGGGCTGGGACCGGATCAAGGGACAGGGCTTCTACCTGCAGATCAACGTGGCCACCGCCGCGGACGTGGACGCAGCGGCAGCCCGGATCAAGGCCGCGGGCGGAACGCTGCTGAACGAGCCCGCGGACCGTCCGTAGGGGCGTCCGCATGTTCCAGTTCAAGGACCTCGACGGATTCAAGCTCGGCGTCTCCACGCCGCTCGCCTGATCGCAGCAGGTTTCCCAAACTGCGGCAGTTGGAGCGAGTGCTCCAGAAGGTTCAGCGCGCCTGCTCAGGAAAGCCCGCAGATGCCCCGTGCGTCGTATCCGATCCCTTCGTGCGCTATCGACTGCGTGCTTCGCCGGTGGTGCGCGCGGAGCCACCGGACACGAGCGGACAGTAAATGGACGGGTTGGGACTCTGAAGGGGTAGCCAAGAGGTCCACGTTGAACTCAAGCTCAAGGTTGGGGCAGGCTGACCTCGGATGACTGAGCATGACGATAGTCCGGCTCGCCAAGGCACGACCGGAATCCCCTGGAGGACGAGCCACGATGTCCATTGCACTACCCGGGCCCGTTGCCGCGTATTTCGCTGCGGAAAAGGCGGAAGACGCCGACGCGCTGGCGCGGTGTTTCGCTGAGCATGGCGTCGTGCGTGATGAAGGCGGAGAGTTTACGGGCGTCACGGCCATTCGGGAATGGAACGCCGCGGCACGCCTCAAGTATCACCACACGGTCGAGCCTCTCAGCGCCCTTGAGAAGGACGGGCAGACGATCGTCATCGGAAGGGTGTCTGGTGATTTCCCGAACAGTCCCCTCAGCTTGGAACATGCCTTCGTTCTCGAAGGCGACAAGATCGCAACCCTCGTCATTCGCTGAACGCCATAGACCAGCTCTGAATTCTGGACGCATCGAATCGCTCTCGGTTTCCTGCCAATCGTGGCAATCACGCTCAGCCTTGGGAGGCTCCGATGTCACACGCAGGCGCGGCAAACGGTGTGAAGAACGTGGTCCTGGTTCATGGTGGATTCGTCGACGGATCGGGCTGGGAGGGCGTCTACAAGATTCTCAAGAAGGACGGCTTCTCGGTCGACGATCGTCCAGAACCCCACCATCTCGCTCGCGGGCGACGTTGCGGCGACGAAGCGCGCGCTGGCCGCGCAGAGCGGTCCGGCGATTCTCGTCGGCCATTCCTACGGCGGAGTCGTGATCACCGAGGCGGGCAGCCGATCCGAACGTCGCCGGGCTCGTGTACATCGCAGCGTTCGCTCCCGACAAGAACGAGTCGGTCTCGTCGCTGATCCAGAACCCGCCGCCGGGCGCGCCGGTGCCGCCGATCCTGCCGCCGCAGGATGGATTCCTGTTCCTCGACAAGGCCAAGTTCCGGGAGTCCTTCGCGGCCGACGTGGCGCCGGAAGCCGCCGCGTTCATGGCCGATGCGCAGGTGCCCTGGGGTCTCGAGGCCCTGAATGGTGCGGTCACGGAGCCGGCGTGGAAGTCGAAGCCGAGCTGGTACCTGCGTGTCCACCAACGACAAGATGATCCCGCCCGACGCGCAGCGGGCCATGTCCAAGCGGACGGGAGCGACGGCTGGTCGAGGTCAAGGGCAGCCACGCCGTGTACGTGTCGCAGCCGCGCGAAGTGGCACATCTGATCGAGCAGGCGGCCAAGAGTCTGTCGCTCGCCGCGAAGTAGTCGCTGTCACGGATACGCTGGCCTGAGGAGCTTCGATGTTCTTCGGGCCAGTCGCTTTTTCCGAGCGCGTGGGATTCTCTCGCCGCGAAAATCAGGTCCTCGTGGAAAGGGCACGCATGGCTGACAGCGAGTCCATGTAGTCCCGCCAGTGCACGATCTTGCGATTCTCGACCGTCACGATCGAGACGAATCGGTTCTCGTAGGCCGCACCACTGCCGACGACGCACCCATGGACCTCGTACTCGATGACGATGACGCGTCCATCGTCGCAGCGGTGCACGACAAGTCCGTCGCCACGCGTGTAGAACGATGCTATCGCCGTAGCCGCGATAGAGAGCCATCAGTGCGTCGCGACTCTCGACCCGATTGGGCCATCCCGCGATGTCATAGCGGAACTCGAAGATCGCGTTCCTGGCGATCGTGTCGAAGTAATGCTCACCGTCAACGAGGCCGGCGAGCCCTCGCTGCACAACTGCGAAGAACGGGTCGAGCGCGGAAAATGCGGTGTAGCTTGGAGTTCATTTGTGACACTCGCGCGGTGAGTTGGTCTTCATTCCCGACTTGCTTGCCGTTGCGTGGGCCACTCATTACGCTTCCTTTCGCGAGCTGTTCCTCAGCGCCTCGCCCAAGTTTCTTGATGAGGTTGATGAGCGTTTCCCGCTCGGCCCTCGTCAGGCCGGTGGTCACCCCCTCCATCGCCTGCTTGTGGACTCCAAAGACTTCCCGGATCCGCGCCGTGCCTTTCGGTGTCAGCGAGACGAACCGGGTGCGCCGATCCTCGGCGTCGGCGGTTCGAACGACGAGCCCTGAGCTTCGAGCCGATCGACTGCCGAGGTGATAGCCCCGCTGGTCAGGTCGACGCGGCGGCCGATAGCGTTCACCGGCTGCTGACCCTTGTGGAGGAGCAGCTCGAGGATCGCAAACTCCGAGGAGCCCAGACCCAAAGGCTCGATGCTGCAACGCGCGTGTCGCGCGAGGGTCCGATAGGCCTTCATCAGGACCAGCCATAGATGCATTCCGGACGAATCCATTCCGATATCTTGACATCAAGATACCTGTTGTCAAGGTAAATGTGGCTACGTCTACCGGCAGGGCTATCGGCTCGGCGACCAGATTGAAGTCGCTTTCGAATCAGACCACGAGCGCCCTGTCTCAAGGAGGAAGTCATGGAATCTCGTCAGGATCTCGTACTCGTCACGGGAGTGACCGGCAAACAGGGCGGAGCGGTGGCGCGTGAGCTGGTCGCGAGTGGTGTGCGCGTGCGGGGCATGACGCGTCACCCTGAGTCGGACGCGGCGCGGGCGATGCAGAAGCTCGGCGTCGAGATCGTCGCCGGTGACTTCGACGATGAAGCGTCGGTAAAGCGCGCGCTCGTCGGCGCGTGGGGTGCATTCTCGGTGCAGAACACGTTGGAAGTCGGCGTCGAACGCGAGGAGGAGCAGGGCAAGCGGTTCGCGAAGCTCGCGCGGGAGGCGGGCATCCAGCACCTCGTCTACTCGTCCGTCGCCTCGGCGCACCGACAGACGGGCATCCCCCACTTCGAGAACAAGTGGCGCATCGAGCAGACGATCCGCGACCTCGGGTTTCCGACGCACGTCGTGCTGCGACCGGTGTTTTTCATGGAGAACCTCACGAGCCCGTCGTTCGTGCCGGCCATCCAGCAGGGGCAACTCGCGGTCGGCATGGAGCCGACGACGGTGCTCCAGATGATCGCGGTCCAGGACATTGGCAGAGTACGGCGCATGGGCGTTCGACAAGCACCGCGAGCTGAACGGACGTGGCCTCGACATCGCGGGCGATCAGCTCACGATGCCGGAAACGGCGAAGCTCATCTCCGCCGCAGCGCGACATCCGGTCGAGTTCGTCCGCATCCCGACTCGAGCAGGTGCGCGCGTTCAGCGCCGACATGGCCATGATGCTCGAGTGGTTCGACCGCACGGGCTACAACGCGGACATCGCGGCCATGTCCCGCGAGAGCGGCGTCCGCCCCACACGGTTCAAGGACCTGGGCCACCCACGCTGACTGGAAGGCGCCGGTCGCCACGTCCTGGTTCGCCTCTACACCTATTCAGGCCGGCTGCGCCACCGGCCCCGGTCACGCTCAGCATGCACGCGTTTGGGGCTGTGAAGGATCCGATGATGGCGCAGATACAGTTCGCCATGTTCATGAAGAACCTGGGCCTGCTCGGCGGTGCACTGCTCGTGGCGCACCTCGGTGCCGGCCCGTACAGTCTCGACGCGCGCCGGGAAGTGGCGCGCTCTTCGCGGTAAAGGAACCTAGTCCATGGAACTCGGCATCGACAGCTTCGCCGCGGCCTTCACGCAGGACAGCCGCGCCATCGCCCCCGCTGATCGCATGCGCGATCTGATCGAACAGATCGTGCGCGCCGATCAGGTCGGACTCGACTCGTTCGGCATCGGCGAGCATCATCGGCCGCGAGTTCCTCGACTCGGCCCCGGCGGTCATCCTGGGCGCAGCCGCCGCGCGCACCGAGCGCATCCGGCTGACGAGCGCGGTGAGCGTGCTGAGCGCCGTCGATCCTGTACGGTTGTTCCAGGAGTTCGCCACGCTGGATCTCCCTGTCCCGCGGCCGCGCGGAGATGGTGGTGGGTCGCGGCTCGTCGATCGAGGCGTTTCCTCTGTTCGGCTTCGACCTCGACGACTACGATGCGCTCTTCGCGGAGAAGCTCGAACTGCTGCTGAAGGTCCGAGACGAGGAGCACGTGCATTGGAGCGGCCACTTCCGACCAGCACTGACGGGACAGGGTGTCTATCCGCGACCGATGCAGCAACCGCTGCCGATCTGGGTCGGGGTGGGAGGAACACCGCAGTCATTCGTCCGTACCGGGACACTCGGGCTGCCGCTCATGGTCGCGATCATTGGCGGCGAGACGCGCCGCTTCCGGCCCCTGGTGGACTTGTACCGCGAGGCGGGCAAGCGCGCCGGGCATCCGCCCGAACGGCTGAAGGTGGGGATGCACTCGCCCGGGCTACGTGGCCGCGACCACGAAAGAGGCGGTGGATGACTTCTATCCCGGCTGGGCCAAGGTGGTCTCGGACATCGGCAAGGAGCGCGGGTGGCCGCCGATGACGCGGCGCGACTTCGAGGCACAAATAGGCCCGGAGGGGGCGCTGATGATCGGAGATCCGGACGAGGTTGCCGAGAAGATCCTCCGACACAGCGACGCACTCGGTGGTATATCGCGGGTCACGTTCCAGATGAATGCGGCGTCCCTGGCGCAGGAGAAGATGACACAGGCGATCGAACTCATCGGGACGCGCGTGGCACCGGCCCTGCGAGCCAGGGCTCGGAGAGGTTCGACGGTGAGCGACCGCGGCCCTCAAATCCGTCTCGCGCGATTCGGTGGTCGCACACATCGTCAGGCTGGCTGGCAGCCTGCGCGCGGGAGCGCGACCCAGATGGCCGTTCGCTGCGCCCTGCTCGGCGCCGAAGACGTCGGCGCGAGGACCCATCTCCTCGACCTTGCCTCTTACAGTCCTTCCCTTCCTCGGACGCGACAAGGAGCCCACAGGCAGAACCGCGGTCGAGCGCTTCCTCGGCGACATCCGCGCGGCCGACGGGATCATTCTCGGGTCGCCCGAGCTCCACGGCAGCTTGAGCGGCGTTCCTGAAGAACGCCGCTCGATCTGACGGATCGAGACACTGTTCAGAAGGCAAGATGCTGGGACTGGATCGGAGTCGCCGGCGGCCGCACTGGGCGCGAGCGAAACCCCTGAGTCACCTGCGCGCGATCGGCCGTTCACTCCATGCGTGGGTCGTCCCCGCACAGGTCTCGATCGGCGCCGCGGACAAAGCATTCGATTCGGGAGGGAAACCGGTCGACGAGGAGATGCGTGACCGCCTCCAATCAGTCGGGAGGCAGGTCGCCCACTTCGCTTGGCTGCACAAATGCGAGAACCATCTCCAATTCGTGAAGGAGTGGGAGGTCGCCAACACGAGCGAGGGGACCGGATAGGCCGAGAGCAATGCGCTCTACAGGGTCGTCGTCGGCAAGGGACAGAAGTGGGAGCCCAATTCCTCCGTGGAACCACCGGCCCCGAGCGGACCGACGATCTCGCAGGAGGCTCGTCGACAAGGCCTGGCTCGGCAAGGTACGCTGCGGAGCATGTTCGACGAAGAAGAGGTCCGCGCGCGATGAACGCCGAAACGCAGCTTGCGAGCTACTTCGCGAAGTACGAGCCGGCGATGGTCAAGCTCGGAAAGGCGTTGCGCGCGAAGCTGCGTGATCGGCTGCCCGGTCTGTTCGAGATCGTATACGTGTACGACAACCAGAACGCGCTCGTGATCTCGTATTCACCGACCGAGAACGGCTACGATGGGCTGTGCTCGATCGCGCTGTACCCGCGATGGGTGAAACTGTTCTTCGCGCAGGGCGCTTTATTGTCGAAGTCGGATCCGAACAAGCTGCTGCAGGGCCGCGGCAAGACGGTGCGTCATGTCGTGCTGAACACGGTTGCGGACTTCGACCGTGCGGAGATCGAGGTGCTGATGGCGGCCGCGTTGAAGCTCGCGAAGCTGCGTCTCGATGCGAGCGCGAAGGGCTCGGTGATCATCAAAGCGGAGGCACAGAAGCAGCGCGCCCGCCGCGCGAGTGAAAGCAGCGCGACCGGCCTCTACAGGTCGGACGGCGAAAGTCCAGCGCTGACTAGCTAACCAGCCGCCGGTGGCCCTGTAGCTCAGACGGGCGGACAGTTCGTCCTTGCGCCAGCGCGCCTTGCGGCGAGACAATCATGTCTTCGCAATTCGTTCCATCGGGAGCATCCACCATGGCCGCTTGCCGCCCACGCGCCGTTCTCCTCGCTGTCGTCTTGTGCGTTGCCGCTGTGCGCGCCCGCGTACGCCGCGGGCATCCTCTGCGGCACCGTGCGCGACGCGGTCACCGCCAACCCCATCGTCGGCGCCGGGATCTTCCTCCGGCAGACCACGGGTCAGTACACGGGGTTCAACGGTGCCACCGATGCGACCGGGCACTACTGCATCAGCGGCATCCCGGCGGGCACCTACGATCTCGAGGTGCGCCTCGACGACTACCAGGTGGCCTATCGCCGCGGCGTCGTGGTGAACGATGTGACTGGCGAGCGTCGACGTCGACGCCCGCTTAATGACGAGCACGCTGTCGCCGCCGTGGCCGAATCCGGGCCGCTCGAGCGTCCAGCTTCCGCATGCGCATCCGGGACACCGGGTCCATCGACCTCACGGTCGTCGACGTGAACGGACGCCTGATGAAGGGCTGGACGGGACTCGCCGGAGCCGGCGAGGAGAGAACCGTGACGTGGGACTTCCGTGACGCGGCGGGGCGCCGCGTGCCGGCGGGCCGTTACTTCGTGAGACTGAGCGCCGGCGATCGGTCGATCTCCCGCGCGTTCGCGCGTATTCCATAAGAGGAGCACCCGACGATGCGCCCATTCCTTCGAAAAACCCACGCCGGCCCGCTCGCGGCCATTGCAACCGGTGGCGCTGTGCGTGCTGCTCGCGCTCCAGTCCGGATGCGGGAACGTCAACCGGAACACGCTCGCGCCGATGCCTTCGTCGCCGAGTGCGACCATCGCGGGATCCGCGCACGCACAGGGCGGCTCGGGGCTGCAGGGCGTGGTCGTCACGCTCGAAGCGATCGACGGCGGTGTGTCGGCGAGTGTCTACCAGCGCCATTCGCGAGCAGGGAACGTCGGCGCGGAGCCTGAAGGTCGGAGTATCGCCGCTCGGCAGTTCGGCCGTCGCGGCGCCGAGCCGCTCGGCGGTGACGGACGCCCGTGGCCGCTTCGCGTTCACCAACGTGTCGCCCGGCACGTATCTCCTGACCGGGATCGCGCAGAACCACATCGCGGGCGTCGTGCGCGCGACGGTGAAGCCGCTCGCGACCACGGCGCTCGACACGACGTTCGTCGACATCGCGATGATGCCGACGGGCAAGTTCTACGGCACCGTGACGCTCGAGAACGCGACGAACCATCAGAGCACGGTCGTCTACGTCGACGGCAGCTCGTACGTCGCGGTCACGAACGCTGCCGGCGGCTACCTGATCGAGGGCGTGCCGGTCGGCAACTGGACGGTGCGCGGCACCCATCCCGGCTATCTCGACCGCTCGGTGAACGGGTCCATCACGGCGGCGGGCGACAGCATCCCGCTCGCCTCGTTCCAGCTACCGCTCAACTCGAACATCGCGCCGACGGCCAGCCCGAGCGCTCCGACGTCGCCGGTCGCGCACACACTCACGGGCCTGTCGGGATCGGGAAGCGACGCCGACGGCACGATTGCGCGCTACGAGTGGGACTTCACGAACGACGGCACGTTCGACTACACGAGCCCGTCGACGGCGAGCACCACGCACGACTACGGTACGGCCGGCACCTACACGGCCAAGCTGCGCGTGACCGACAACAACGGCGCGATCGGGCTCGCGGTCGTGACCGTGAACGTGGTCGACGGCGTGTTCGTGTCGCCCACCGGCAACGACGGCAACCCCGGCACGTACAACCAGCCGGTGTTGACGATCAGACAACGGCCTCACCATCGCGCGAGTTCTCCGACCGCGACTACATCTTCATCGCCACGGGCACGTACACGGAGACGCCGTCGTTCCCGGCCGGCGAAGGAAGTGCGCGGCGGAATGACGACCGGCTCCACGTGGACGCAGACGCTGGGCAACTACAGCATCGTCAACGTCGGGACGTCGCCCGCGACGATCTCGGGCGCGAACGCGGCGACGCTCCTGAGCGGCGTCGACATCCGCGCCAGCAACCAGGTGACGGCGGGAGGCACGTCGATCGCGCTGCACATCTCGAACAGCACCTCGGCGCTGCTCCTCACCGACTGCAAGTTCACGGCGGGAAACGGCGCGCGGCGGTCTGTCGAAGTCGCCGGGCGCCAACGGCGGCCACGCGAGCGGTGCGCCACGGCCAGTCCGGCGGCATTTGGAGGCATTCCCGGCGGCGGCAACGGCGGCACGGGCGGCGTCGGTGGCGGCGGTATGGGCAGCACGCGGGTGGCCCCAACCTGGGCTGCAACAACGGCGGTTTCGGCGGCACTACCTTCTCGTGCTCGCCCGGCGGCACCGGCCAGAACGGCTTCAACTCCTGCACGCCGGTTGACGGAGCGAACGGCGCGACCCTGGCGAACGGCGGCTAGACCGTCAGCGGGGGTCTGGACATCCCGCGGCCGGCAACAACGGCGCCAACGGCGCCGGTGGCGCGGGCGGTGGCGGCGGTGGCGGCGGTGGGAATACGACGACCGGAACGTTCTGCGGCAACAACGGGACGGGCGGGAACGGCGGCGGCGGTGGTGGTGGCGGCGGATTCGGTGCGGGCGGCACCGGTGGCAACGGCGGCGGCGGCTCGTTCGCGGTGTACCTCTACAACGCGACTGCCCACGTTCTCCCTGTGCTACTTCACGTCGAAGAACGGCGGCAACTGGCGGCAACGGCGGCGCGGGCGGCATGTTCGGCAACGGCGCGGGCGGCGCGAATGGAGTGGCGGGCACCGGGGCGCCCAACAGCGGCGGAACCGGCGGCGCCGGAGCGACCGGCATTCGCGGCGGCGGCGGTGGCGCGCCGGCGGCGGTGGCGCGGGCGGCATCACGCGCGTGCGTCGCGAACGCGGGCGCGTCGGGTGGGACCTCACTCGAACAACTCGTTCACGACCGGCCTGCCCGGCAACGGCGGCACGGGCGGTATCCACCCGGTGACGCTCATCCAGGCCCCGACCGGCCCCACCGGAAGCGCCTCGCAGACGGTAACGCTGCCGGGGAACTAGCGACTCGAATCGTCACATTACACATCGGGCGCGGCTCCGGGTCCACGGCGCCGCGCCCGAACGGTTTCGTCGGACGGATCAGCTATGACTATTTCCCTCGGTGTGCGAGCTGCGCGAACCGATGATGCCGATGAAGAGGATCGACATCGCCACCATCGAGGCCGCGCGGCCGAGCTTGATGGAGGAGAGCGCCTCCCTCTGCCGCAACACCATGCGATGGCGGGGACGCCCGCGCGCAATGAAGCGCGTCGGCGTGGAAATCGAGCTAGCGGCTCGAACCCAGCACAAGCACCCGGGCGTGCGCGCAGCGCCCACCCGCTTCGAGCCGCGCGAAGTACACGCCCGCGCCCGCATCGCGGTCGATCCTCGCCGCGCCGTCCCAGACGACGGTGGTGCGCCCAGCCGCGGCCGGCGCCAGCTCGAAGGCGCGCACGCGCCGGCCGGGGACGTCGAAGATGTCGAGGCGCGCCTTGCCGGCGCGGCGAGCGAGAACGCGAACTCGGTTCTCTCGTTCATGGGATTGGGCGTCGCGGTCAGACGCACGGCCACCAGAGTGAACGCCTCGACCGAAACCGGTGTCGCGTCGTAGTCGAGCGCGCACGAGCCTCACCCGAGGTCACGAGCGCGCCGGCCTCGGGGTAGAGCCACTGCGCGCCGTTCACGTCGGTGAACACGAACACGTAGCGCCTGCACACGGTCGCACTCGGGCAACTCGACACGGTAGCGTGCGCGCGGGTCGATGTGCCGAACGCGAGCGTCATGTCGTAGAACGTGCCGTCGAGCAACAGCTTTCTGTCTCGGCCGCCGGGACCGCCGGGGACGACCAGCTGGCGAGGAACGTGGTCATCACCGGCGTTGCGGATAGATGTGGCTCCCCTCGACGAGGGGCGTCGAGACATCCGGCGGACCGCTGCCGAAATCGAAGGTGTAGTAGCGGCCGAACGAGCCACCGACCGCGTAACAGCCGTTGCCCATTTCCTTGGGGGTCGTGCTCATGACGACCTGGCGGTGACCGTCGGTGGTCTTCGTCGGCTCCTGTTGTTATCGACAATGAGCGCCTTCACGGCATCGAAGCCGGTGAGCTGGCCGGCCGTGACCATATCACGCATACACCCCCGCGTAGTATCCGGCAATCCGCGTCGGCCACGGTGTCCCGCTCGCACGAGTTCGATTGAAAGCAACCGTGCGCAATCATAGTCGTCGCAATGATCGCGCGCCGAGTGATTGAGAGGGGCGTCCAGTAGAGCGGATCCACCGCCGGGTAGTTCGCCGGCTGCAGGATGCCTGGACTCGACGGCTGATAGGCATCGCGAAACTGCTGCGCGCCCCACGCGGCACGCGTTGATGGTCGTTCAGCATCGCGCGTTCTTGATAATTCGGGGTACCCAACCAACTGGCACACCGTGCTGCGCATCGGCGACGGCGTGCACAGAGAAGCATGATGCACTGCGCTGACGAGCGCGCGGGACGGCGCGTCGAATCGCGACGTAGGCGAAGCACAGCCTCCCATGACGGCACGAGGCAGCATGAGCATGCATCAATATTATGACGAGGCATCGAGTGATCCCAAGGAGGCTTTCGGAGATCCGCCAGAGACGGCTCAAGATGCGCGCCTCCAACGAAGAAGCCCCCGCCCGGAGATGCCCGAGCGGGGCGGATCGTTTTTCGATGGTCCCTGAGCGGACAGGAACGGTCACGTGAGGTCATTGAAGCGGGGAGCCAAAGGGTAGCCATCCGCCGCGACCCAGGCAGGCTCTCAGCTGAGGGTAGACTCTCGCCCGATGCCGCTGAGCCCCGCGGCATCCGCCTCGGACCCTACGGAGATCATTGCCGCCATCGAGCGCCGGCGGCATGGGCGGCGTGTATCGCGCGCGCGACACACGACTCGAACGCGAGGTGGCGATCACGGGCGCTGCCTGCGCCGTTCGCCGCCGGCGATCCCGAGCGCCTGGGCCAGGTTCCGGCGCGAAGCTCAGACGCTCGCGTCATTGAATCATCCCAACATCGCGCCGCGATCTACGGGCTGGAGGAGGTCCCGGCACGCCGTACCTCGATGGAGCTGATCGAAGGTGGAGACGCTCGCGACCATCTCGCGCGTGGACCGCTGCCGGCCGTGGAGGCACTGCGTCTCTGCATCCATGTCGCCGCGGGCGCTGGAGGCGGCGCACGAGCGTGGAATCGTGCACCGTGACCTCAAGCCCGGCAATATCATGGTCACGCTACGCGCCTCCGCGAAGGTTCTGGATTCTCGGCCTGGCGAAGAGCGACGGGCCGCTATCGTCCGGCGGCGCCGCGTCCGCAGCTCCCACGCTCGCCGGCGATCCAGCCCCTACCGTAGCCGGGACCATTCTCGGTACGGTCGCTTACATGAGTCCCGGAGCAGGCGCGCGGCAAGCTCCGTCGACCGCCGCACCGACGTATGGGCGTTCGGGTGTGTGCTGCTTCGAATGCCTCGCCGGGCGTCCCGCATTCGGCGGCGACACGCCCTCGGACCTGATCGCGCGCATCCTCGAGCGTGAACCCGACTGGGCGGCGCTGCCTGGCGGAACTTCACCGCGAACACGCTGAGCTGCTGCGCCGGTGTCTGCGCAAGGAAACCGACGCGCGTCCGCGGGACATCCCGCGACGTCCGGCTCGAACTGGAGGCAATCTCAACGAGCGGCTCGAAGGCCGACGCGCAGTCGCGAGCAGTCGATCGCCGTGCTGCCGTTCGCGAACCAGAGCGGACCCGACGACGAGTATTTCGCGGACGGCGTCACCGACGAAATCCTGAACGCACTCGCCCAACTCGAGGGGCTACGAGTCGCCGCGCGGACATCGTGCTTCGCATTCAAGGGACGCCACGAGGATCTGAGGCTGGTCGCCGAGAAACTCGCCGTGGATACCGTGCTCGAGGGCACCGTACGCCGATCGGGATCGCGGCTTCGCATCACGGCGCAGCTCGTCAATGCCGCCGACGGCTACCAGCTCTGGTCGGAGCGCTACGATCGAGAGATGACCGATGTGTTCGAGATCCAGGACGAGATCGCGAACGCCATCGCCACGCGGCTGCGCGGCGCGTTGCATGCCCGTACGGATCCGAACCGCCCCCGCGGCACGCGAAACCTGGAAGCCTATGAATTGCTGCTGCGCGGCCGCGCGCTCCAAGACCGACGCGGCCGATTCCTCGCGCAGGCCATCGTGTGCTTCGAGCAGGCAATCGCACTCGATCCCGAATACGCGGAAGCCCTGGCGTGGCTCGCGGATTCCTATCGCTTGATTGGCGTGTTCGGGGCCATCTCGCCCGCCGAGGTCATGCCGAAAGCGAAAGCACTGGCCGACCGCGCGCTCGCCATCGACCCGGGGCTCGCGCACGCGTGGTCCCGCGCTGGCTGCCGTTGAGTGGCAGTACGCGTATGGATATGGACAATCGGACGCTTGGTACGCGCGCGCGTTGGCGATCGATCCCCGCAACTCTCAGGCACGGGCGCAGCGTGCCCTGTGGCAGTCGATCCGCGGAGGGCTGCCCATCGAGGAATGCCTCAGTCGAGATGCGACGCGCGCTCCAGGACGATCCCTGAACGCCTGGGTGGGAGGGATGCATTCGTTCGCGCTCGGGATTGCCGGCCGACACGAGGAATCGACCGCTGAGGCGGAGCGCCTCGTTTGCGCTCGACGCGGATTCGTTCTTCGCGCACTGGGAGGTGATGCGCAGCCATGCGTGGGCAGGCCACCACGATCGCGCCATCCAGGAAGCGCCGGCGCTGTGCGCTGCTTCAGGCCGCCACCCGTGGGTAATCGGGCTGCTCGCGTGGACGTACGCCCAGAGCGGTCGCCGGGACGACGCGCGCGCATGCCTACGACGAACTGGAAGCGCGCTCCGCCACACGTTCATGCCTCCAAGCTGGTTGGCGGTGGCCGCGTCGTCGGCGGGGCTCATCGACGATTCGATCCGCTGGATGGAGAAGGCCGTCGCGGAGCACGATTCGATCGCGTTGTGGGAGCGGCTTCCATTGTTCGATGCACTGCGCACGCACCCGCGATTCGATGAGGTCACGCGCCCCCTGCGGACGTGAGCTGCTGCTGACGGTAGCCTTCTAGCCAATGCTCCGCACAAGTCCGCTCGGACGCCTACACTGCTGGAGGATCGACGTCTCGACAGGGCGTAGACGATCCGACGCACCTGTGGCCAGTGATTGTCGCCAACTGCTGTCTTCGACCCAACTAGGCTAGAGTGGCGCCCATGTCACTTTTGGAGCCAATCTTGCGCCCGATCACCCGCGAGAAACTCAAGGAACTCGCCGAAGCCGGATTTGGGGACATGATCAAGGCGGTGGTCGATTGTCGTCGTCGGGTCATGGTCGTCGGCGGCGAACTCCACGCGGACGAGGAGCAATGAAGCTGCTCGACGACGGTTCCAAACAGGGTGATCTGTGGGGAATTAACCTATATCCGACGGATTCGTCGGAGGACTGGATCGAATTCGACTCGATGATCAACGTGCGGCCGACGCAGGACAATCCCAGCCGCGGAGTGGAGAGTGAAGACACTCGAGCGATCCTCCGATCCATCGTCCAGGAGTTGACTCAGCCATGAGCTCTCATCACGCCGAACTGGCAGCGGGCCGCTGGCACTCCATGTCGCATTGATGGAGCAGCTCGGCAACGCCGGCAGCGAGTGTCGCGTGCGCTGCGGGCGCGCGGCAAGGGTCAGGCCGACCGAGAAAGCTCTGCACTGAATCGTTTCCCTGGATCTCATCGACATGACCATCGCGGATCACTCGCCTCAGGGGACGTCGCAAGGAGATCTGCCGCGTCCGAGAGAGATTGTCTGCGATTATTTCGTAGGGGAGAACATCTATCGATCAACTCCGGAGTCTCTCGATCGTTACTTCATGCCTACGCCAATGCCGCCAGACGGAAGTCCCGCGATAGCGGGAGCGCCCGGTCGCAGTGATCATGGCACCGATTCCGTCCGCACTGCCGACGCGGAAGGCTTCGCCAGCTTTTTTCTCGTGGCCCCGTAGCTCAGACGGATAGAGCAGCGGTTTCTAAGCGGGTCGGGGCACAAACAAGGAATTCGAGACGAGCGAGTCAACGGACGTCGCGGCAGTGCATTGCGAGGGCGCCTCAACGGGAGTTGGTTGCGTTGGGGCGCTTCGTTGTCCGTTAGCCTGCTGCGGACGCTGTTGGACGTGGAAGGACGCTGAGACACAGCCACCGTAGCCGGAGAAGAGCGGCGATCTCCTAGACCAGATGCAGCACTATTCACGGGAGAGGAATGTCGACTCCATCGCGCGTCGACTCGGCTGATTCGCTCCGGGGGCCGTCGTCGTTCCAGGATTCGGCTCTCGCAAAGGCTGCCGCGAAAACACGGTTCAGCCCGGGTCGTTCAACCGGCGATGCGGTCACATGGGATCGAGACCTCTTTATCCAGGCCCGTGCCGGAGAGGCGCCTTCTCAGCGATCGTAGGCGGCGCGCTCTCGGTGTGAGTATTCTATGCCTCAGGCGTTTGGGCGCGCGCTGCGCAACTGGCGTGCATCTAATGTTTAACCGCCTTGCCCGCAATTCACTTGTCCGGACGGCTCGTGGCTGAGTCACTACAAGGAGGGGTGGAGACTTCCACGTAGCCTTACGTCGCGCAGCCGTGTCGAACCGCGCCGCCAGCCCAGGGGTGGGGCGAGACCGTTCGTGGAGTTAGCGGCTCCGGCCCGGAAGCAGTATGACTCAAAATTCGCGATCCGGGTGCTCCGTGGGGGTTCTCCATGCGGTGCGCCATCTTGATCTTGCTATCGATGCTGATTCTCCCGTCCTGTGGGCGAGTACCACTCACGTCTGAAACCGCCTCTGTGGCACTCTGCACCCGGAACAAGGAGTTGCTCCACAGAATCCAGGCGGCCCCAGGCGGCGGACAGTCTCGGCACACCTCAATTCGATGAAGCTGTGTCGCCGAGAAGCGACTACCGGGACCGGGGTTCGGGGGACTCCGACGGCCCGCAGCGATCGCAGTGATGGGCCGTGGGGGAGCACGTCTATGTGGCGGACACACCGAAGACGACCGTGTTCAAGAGTTCGATGGAGATGGAGCTTTCTTTGTTCGGGCATGGGGCACGCATGGCAATGTCTCCCAAGCACCTTTGAGTGGCTCCCGAGGGATCGCTTGATCGATGCCGACGGCAACGCTGCGTGGTGCCGATTCCAACGGCAGTGGACGGATCCGGGTGTTCACGCATGACGGAGTGTTCCACTGGAAACAATGGGGGAAAAGGGGCGTTCCTCAACCCGCGATGCATCGCGATCAACCACTCGCCGGTGACGCCTCATATCATCGATGAGGAGCAGCTACCGTGTCGAGGAATTCTCCCGAGATGGGACGTTTCTGCTCGAGTGGGGTAGCTACGGGAGCGACCCTGGCCAGTTCACCCTGCCACGAGGAATCGCTATTGGCAGAGGTGGGGACGTCTACGCGTTGCAGACTGGGATACTCGTCGCATACAAGAGTTCACTGCATTCTGGCACCTTGGTCAGAGCCTGCGGTGGGCCCAGAGTTCTTCGGAGCAGGATGGGTCTCCGAACCTGCGGGATTGCAGCGTGGACCCCATAGGCAACGCGTAGTATGTTGTCGATTGGGGAGGCTGCAATGTGAAAGAAATATTCTCACCGAAAGGCTGGCACACTTTATCACTCAAATTTGGATCGGTTGGCAGTGGCGCATTGAGGCAGCTGTGCACCCACCTGAAGGGATCGCGATCGAGCAAGCGCCCCGGTTCATCTTCATAGGCGAGACCTGGCCAACCATCGTGTCGAGAAATTCACACCGTTGAGCGTGGCCCCATGCTGATAAGAACAAGTCCAGTCGTGGAGCTGGTTCGAGTGGCTTGATCGGGATGCCGGCCGAGCAGCTGGACCGAAGCGGTCCTGGAGAACGCTGCTACTGGCTCTAAGTACTCAAAACTCAAGACTGCTGGACTTGAGACGGGCCCCGATCAGGCCGAAGGGTTGGCCCATGAAAGGGGAGAGAAGTTGCTTCCAGGAGATTGGCCAGCCGCCACGATACCGAGGTCATCGTTGCGCCTTGGTTGGCAAAAAGTACGACGCGTGCCGTTGAGGACGTGCACCGAGAACACCCAGGCAGCAGGGTCTGCGGGGCCCGCATAGACGCGGGGTGCGATGGAACCGGGCGGACGACGTGGGGGCGCCATGAAGAATGGGCCCGGCAGAAAGGGCAGTACCGGGACCGTGTTAGCGGTCCCCGGTCGCGATTTCCCGGCGGGAACTGAAAGACGGCTGGGTCGAGCTCCTCGGGGCGTTGGGCGTGGGAGTGGTTCGCACGCTGACGTTTGAGCGGCCGCGAGTCCATCCCGAGGGGCCGGACAAGTGCCTTCCGGCGTGGATCTCGAAGGTCAACGATGCCCTCTCGGCCGACGATGGCGGAAGCGGCGGCAAGGGCGTTCTCTGGGCGCGGGACTCGAATTCCAGCGTCCCGGGGAGCGTCGGCATTTTCATGTCCTGGTGGCGCGGGTCGGCAGCGTGCGGCGGCTCTCGATGATGGACGAATGGGCTGAGTCTCGGCGGGTTGGGCGCGGATCCGGCCCGTCGAGCACCAAGACCGGGTTGCCAAGTACGTGGCGAAGTACGTCGCCAAGGGTGGCGAGATCGACCTGGCGGCCGGGGCTGACGGAAGACGCCCCTGCCCGAGCTGCGATGAACACGATGGGACCTGCAGGACTGGTTCGAGACGGAGCTTGGGCTGCGGGGTTCGTGCGGGCGCTGAGGCAATTCACGACTGCCGAGGAGTACATGGGCGCTGTTGAGGTGGGCTTCGACCGTCGCGGGCCGCAGTTTGAGCGAAGTCGAGGTTCGAATGGGCCGCGGAGAACCGCCAGAGCTGGCGGACACTCCCTGGTGCGATGGGAGCCGGTCGGAGTCGAGGCGGCGGAGCGGTCCGTCGCTGAGCAGGTCGAACTGAAATTCGACTGAGGCGAACGGCGGGAGGCCGGTCCGATGGCCCCGTCCTGCGCCACCGATCAACCAAACCGCACGAGGCTGTGCCCGGTGCCGGCCTCGATGAACGGGGCACACTTCACCCCGTTGCTTGACCCGGTGAAGTGTGCTTATCGGGACAGTCGAGAAGAATGTGACAGGGGCAAGACAAGGAGTGGACGATGAGAACGGGTGGCATGCGGGTGGGGGTGAACGCTCGCGCTGATGCCGATGCTGCGGTGCCAAATTCAATCGCTTTACCGGGAGCAACTGACGGCGGCGACGGCAAGAAGCAGGGCATGAGCAGAGCTGCGTGCCTCTAGGCGGCGGAGAAGCTGCGCCGGGGGCGTCAATCTCACGCGTCCCGAGCTGGCGGGCTTATCTCGGCGTGAGTACGCGGAAGATTCCCAGCGCATGGAAGCAGCGGGAACGCCGCGCCGTTGATCCCAACCTGGGCACGGTCACGTGAGGTACGCGGCACGCGACGTCCACCGCGGCTCGCTTCGGCCTCGTGAAAGGAGTGCTCGAAATGCCGAAGCTCCCGAAGGGATGTTCCGCAGGGCAGGTCGGCCGGGCTGGTACGTCCGGCTCTACCGGGTGGTCGTGAGCGGTGGCAATCGCTCGGGACCGACTTCGCCGCAGGTGCGCGACCGTGCACGCGCGTCTCATGGCCGGGCTCGAGGTGACGGCCCCGGCGATCCGGGCACCGTGAGTCGTGCCGCCTGAGCGCTGGCTGGAGTCGTACGTCGACGGCGCAGCAGAGCGAGAAGGGCCGCGCAGCTGGCGGCTCAGCGCGTCCGGGACTTCACATCGGACCGTTCTTCGGGCCGCAGCTCGTGGACGGGTGACGCGCGAGGATGTCCGCGTCGTTTCGGCTGCGGCTGGAGTCCAAGACCTCGCTCAGTGCGATCGTCGGTGTGGCACGTGCTGTCGGACGTGCGATGCCTGTTCAACTGGTGCGAGGACTGCGGGGCTGGTGGAGCGGAGTCCGTTCCCGCGACGGGTGATGCCGCGGCTTGCAGGAGCGGCCACCGGATCGGCCCGGCTGATCCGACGAGGAAGCGGCGAAGCTGGCCGCGCTGGAAAGCGCCCACCACGGGCCCGTAGTGTCGTCTGGCACTCGGCACCGGACTAAGGTGGGGCGAGGCTGTGTCGGCCCAGGCGTCGGAGGCGAAGCGGCTGCGCGCCACGGGCTCGAAAGATTGTCCAACACGGTCCCCCAAATCTCCCCACCTGCGGTCATCGAAAATCTCCCCACCCCGGTGATCAGCTGACGGCCTCGGTGGCCGCCTGGACGATGCCGGACTTGAGCTTGTCCTTGAGCCGGTAGCTGTTGCCGCGGATGTTGACGGTGACGGCGTGGTGCAGGACACGATCGAGGATCGCCGCGGCGATGACGCGATCGCCGAACACATCGCCCCAGCTGCCGAATGCTTGGTTGCTGGTGAGGATCAACGGGCCCTTTCGTAGCGCCGGCTGATGAGCTGGAAGAACAGGTTGGCGCCGCTCTGGTCGATCGGCAGGTAGCCGATCTCGTCGATGATCAAGCAGTCGCGGCACGGTGTAGAGCTTGAGCTTCTCCTCGAGCCGGCCTTCGGCGAGCGCCTTGGTCGAGCGTGCCGATCATGCCGGCGGCGGTGGTGAACAGCACGCGGTAGCCGCACTCGATGGCCTTCAGACCCAGGCCGACGGCGAGATGCGTCTTGCCGACACCGGGTGGCCCGAGCAGCACGACGTTCTCGCCGTGCTCGATGAAGTGGCAGCTGGCCAGCGTCTGCAGCTGTTTGCGGTCGATCGAGGGCTGGTAGCCGAAGTCGAACGCGTCGAGGCTCTTGACGAACGGGAAGCGGGCGAGGCTGGTGCGCATGGTGACGTTCTTCGAGGTCTTGGACGTCACCTCCTCGGTGAGCAGTCCATCGAGGAAGTCGGCGTAGCTGAGCTCGGCGGCTGGTGGCCTCCTGCAGCAGCGCCTCGATCCGCTCGCGGCTCTTGAACAACCGCAGCCGCACCATCTGCGCGTGCAGGCGCTCGAGCTGGGGCGTGTTCATCGTTCACCTCCAACCGCGACCAGTGCGTCGTAGGTGGCGAGGTCGCGCTGCTCGACCGCGACCGCCTCGCGCGAGGCTCGCGAACGGCGACGTCGGAGCTGGTGGCTCGCCGCAGCCGCGCGTTGCGCACTGCGCGGCCCGGGGCCGTGCTCGGGCAGGACGACCAGTCCGTGCCGGCCCGGCAGCTCGGCGTGGGTCGGCCACCAGCCGGCCGCGGTGATGGATCCGGACCTCGGCCGTCGCGCCGCTCGACCTCGACGCGTGTGGCCGATCAGCGAGAACGGCACCGAGTAGCGGTTGCTGTCGAGGCTGACCAGGAAGTCGTCGGCGACGATGCGCGTGAAGCGGGCCTCGAGCTTGAAGCCGGGTCGCGCGGCGCGCGGCAGGAGATGCACGCTGCTCGTCGGCGAAGCGCTCGAGCGGCGGCTGGTGCGTGGTGCCGTGCACGCGCACGTCGGCGACCGTCGCGTTCCACTGCGCCCACTGCTCGCTGCGCGTCCTTGAGGTCGACGAACGATCGGCCGGCGAGGAAGTTGCGCTTCAGGTACTTCACGCCCGACTCGACCTTGCCCTTGGTCCGCGCCCGATACGGCCGGCACAGCCGCGCCTCGAAGCCCCAGTAGCGCGCGAAGCTCTGGAACGTCGCGTTCCAGATCACGCCCGCCCTGGCCGTCCGGGCTGCAGATCGTGCGCGGCCGGTCGTACAGATGCTCGCGCGTGTGGCCGCCGAAGTGATCGAACGCCCGCTCGTGCGCATCGAGGAACTGCGGCACGCGCTCGTTCAGCGTCGGCTCCGTGTAGTGCCGCCGGCTGTAGCCCAGCGTCAGCACGAACAGATGGAGCACCACCGGCTGATGGCGGAAGTGCACGCGTGCCGCGCCCCAGTCGATCTGGCTCTGCTGGCCCGGCGGCGGTCTCGAACGCGCACGGTCGCTCGCTCGGCCAGCGCTCTCAGCGGTGCGCAGCGGCTGCACGAAGCGCTTCACCGTCTGGTAGCTGCCCGCGAAGCCGCGCTCGCGCAGCTCCTGGTAAAGCACCTGCGCCGAGTAGCGCACCTGCGGCGCGCGCTCGCGCAGGAAGCTCGGCGTGCTCGGACCAGCAACGTGTCGGTCCGCGCCGGCCGCTGGTAGGGCTGCCACGCTCCCGCCTCAGGCAGCGGCGGACGGTCTTGCGATCGAGGTCCAGCCGCCGGGCGATCTCGGCGATCGGCACTTGCTCATCACGATGCAGACGGCGGATCTCCTGCCAGCGGTCTTCCCCGACCATGAAGCCCTCCTCCAGGTGAGTGGCCTGAAGGTCGAGCTTCGCATCTTCACGTGGTTCGTTCCCTGCCATGAACCCCTCCTCGGTTCGAGGCGGGTGGGGAACTTTCAATGACCACTAAGTGGGGAACTTTGCATGACCGCTGACAAAGAGATCACTGGTTCCTGGAAGTGTCGCAGACCAAGTCGAAGCGGATCCGTCGGGTGCCGTTGTCGGCGGAGCTGCTCGCGGAGGTTCGATGCACGTGGGCGGCTGGTGCCGTACGCGGTCGGTTCGCCGGGCTCGTTCGCGGGCATGGTGTGCGTCGGCTGAGAGCGACGTCGATGGCTTCCACGTTCACCAGATGCGACACACCTTCGCGTGTCAGTGGCTGGAGCGCAGGAGGAAGTCTGGCCGCGCTCGCAGCAGGTGCTGAGGCACGCGAGCATCGTGACCACGCAGCGGTATGCGCGGCTCGGCGATGAGGCGGTGATGCGGGAAGCGCACAGGATCGGTGGCGCGAGATGAGTACGGCTCAGTCGATGTTCGAAGTCACTTTTTGACGTTGGTGGCTGCCTGTCCAGGAACGCCCTCGGGCGTACAGTCCCCGCTAACGCCGTTCCGGACTCTCTGAATGTGGTATGGCTGGGGCTGGCGCAGACCAGGATTGAACTGCGAGATCCGGATGGGCATTTGGCTGTAATGGGCGGGAGGCAAGATACGCAGCACAATCTGAAAACTGCGTGGTTTACGCTGGGCCTGTCATGGTGTCTGGTGAGTGCGGTGTATTCGACTGGCGCGGCTCCGGAGCGAGGATTGGTAAGCCAGTGTTTGGTACGTGGACGCTGAATGTTTGGCGCGACACGAGCTCCAGGGCATGTCCGATCCCGACAAACATCGCAATCGATAGGGTCGAAGATCGCAGCAGCCCCTGTGGTCGACTAGGTGGAATCTAATGCCGGGAGATTCCTTGGCGTTGAAGATTCAATTGTCCGAGAGGTCCAACTCATGTCGAGCCAGGAGCAGTTCGGAGGAGCTTCAGCGAAAAAGTCGCTTCTGAATCCGTGGTTTGCGGGATGGGTACGCTGCACGGTAGACGTTGTCGGTGACGGTGGACGCGGGAAGATTCCGGCGGGATATGCAACCGTGACCGCTTTTCCGGATAGCCTGCAAACAACAACCGACGAGAATGGAATGGCCACCCTGCCATGGCTGCGACCTGGGAAGTTGGTCCCGAGACTTATGATCAGGCTGTGATCGGACACGTGACAGCGGCGAGTGTGGCACCGCGGGAGCGGAAGCTTGTTCGGCTGACGCTGAAGTGCCCTCGTTGGAAGGAGTGATGCATTGAGGGCCTGAGACCGTAGCCAAGACCGTAGCTAGGCAGTTTGGCACACCTTCGAAAGTGCCAGAGCGTGCCTTGCGCAAGTAGGTGCAATCGGCCACAGTGCCCCGCCCGTGGCCCCGTAGCTCAGACGGATAGAGCAGCGGTTTCTAAACCGCGTGCCGGGTGTTCGACTCACCCGGGGCCACCACCAGCGAGACTAGTCGGAACGCAACGAGTGAAGCTCCTCCATCGGCTTAGCGGCCGGTGGAGGAGTTTCACTGAGGGACGCTGGGGAGCAGTGGGGAGGCGCTCGGGAGGGTTCCGGAGCAGGCAAACGGGAACCGAACGGGAACCACCGGCAGCGAAAGGCTGGCCGCTATGACCGGCCCCGATCTGGCGCAGGTAGCCCACATACGCTCACGATCAGCCGCTGGCCCCGGACCTGACCCTACTACGATGGAGTCTAGACTCATCCGGAGCATCCCGCTCCTTCCGCATCCTACGGATAAACGGAGGTCGCCCATGATCTCGCGCTTCCCGTTGCTCCATCGTCCTCACTGGCGTCTCGCTTGCCTTCGGTTTCGCCTCGCTCGGGGAAATGCCGCCGATGTTCGCATCCCGGTGGCCCAGCGCTCCCAACTACGCGATGTTCGAGCTGCACTCCGTCTCGGACGGCGCAGGTGGCGCGATCTTCGGCTGGATCAAGTACCCGCTGGCATTGACGGGAGAGCTCCCGCAGATTTTCGTCCATCACGTGCTCGCGTCCGGATGCGGTGGATCCGGCCTGGCCCGTGAACGGCCTCCGATTGACGACGGATGGCTCGGAGCCCTACCTCGTCTCCGACGGCCATGGGGGAGCGATCGTCGTCTGGATGCGTGAGAGTTCACTCGATATCTACGCCACGCACGTTCTGGCTTCAGGGTCGTCGATCCCGCCTTGGCCGAGCGGCGGCTGCGCCATCGCCGTCGTTCCCGGCAATCAGATCGTTCCACGGGCGATTTCCGATGGAGTCGGCGGTGCAACTCGTCACCTGGGAGACAATCGGAGCGGATGGAACATCTACGCGCACCACGTGCTGGCGTCGGGGTGGTGGATCCCGCTTGGCCGGTGAACGGTCGTCGGGTTTCCATGCAAGGGGAGGATCTGGTGGCCCCTATCGTGGCGAGCGGTGCCGACGGCGCGATCATCGTCTGGGGGCGCTCGGTATTCTACGCCCAGCGCATCCAGATCGACGGTACGTTCGACCCTGCGTGGCCCCCCAATGGAAAGGTCGCTCTCCGTCGTCCCAAGAAAGTCCTCGCGCGGTCAGCGACGGATCGGGCGGTGCGGTGATCACCTCGGGCGTCTATGCGATGCGGGTCCTGGTCATCGGGCAATCTCGCTCCAGGTTGGCCCCCACAAGGCGTGGCGCTCGGGACCGGACAGGCCAGACGCCGACGGGCATCGCCGCCGATGGGACCGGAGGCGCCGTGATCGCATGGGGTAACGGTACGAGCATCCATGCGGCAAGGGTCACGGGATCGGGAACCGTGCCCTGGACGCCGAACGGTGTGCCCATCGCGGTCGGCGGACCGAAGGCGTTTCCACGACATCGTCTCCGATGGCCTCGGGGAGTTACTTCATCACCTGGCAGGACCACGGCGCCACGTACAGTTCCTGTATCGACGTCTTCGCCCATCACCTGCTCGGATCAGGAGCCGTCGATCCGGAATGGCCTGAGAACGGCAGGGCGATCTCCACGGGCCAGAGCTACCCATCCCGCCCAAGGACACGAGCCGATCCTGATCGCCAGCGGTTCCGGAGGCGCGATTCTCGGCTGGAACGAATCTCTGATCCCCTATTGCACCAAGCCCGACATCTTTGCGATGCATCTCTTCGCGCCGCAAGTCGCGTGCGCGGAGGTGAGCTTCGACTTGGACCCGGACACGTTCAACCTCAAATCGATGGGTCGCTGGGTCACGGGCGCGATTTACTCCCCGCCCTCCGCTGTCGGCCGCTGATATCGACATCGCCTCGATTCGCCTCGACGGGAGCGTTGCGGTGGATCCGTCGGCGCCGGTTTCGATCTCGGGCGACACCCTGATCGTCAAATTCGACCGTGCCGCGCTCGAGCTGGAAGCTCGAGGAGGGCGACTCCGTCACGGTCACCGTTTCCCGGTCAGATCCGGGGAACCTGCTTCGAGGGCTCGGACGTGGTTCGCGTCAAACGGGGACACGTCTCGTCGCCGGCAGCGGGAGCGAGGGTTCAGGCAGGAGCACGACCGAGGTGGCCTGGAGCACTCCGCCCCGGAATCGAAGTTCAGTCCGGTGGCGGTGCTCGCTTCGGTCGACGGCGGTCAGACCTCGGATCTCGTCGATCACGGATCTCGCCCAACAGCGGGAGTTATCCGTGGACCGCGCCGCCGCACGAGCACCGCGAACGCCCGGATCCGCGGTGGTGCTGGTCGAAGGGCGGCCTCCGAATACGAGTGACCGGGTGCTCGGTACCAGCGGGACGTTCACCGTGGCTCAGACCTTGGACGTCGGGGTCGCGGGGTCGCAGCTCGCGCCTCTACGGCGCGATACCCAACCTGAGCCGGGGCTTGGCGGTGAGCTTGAGCCTGCCGGACGGCGCGCCCGCATCGCTCGCCGTCTACGACGTGGGCGGACGCGTGGTGAGGACCCAGTCCCAGAAGACGCTCGCACCCGGACGACACGTCGTCACGGATCGCGGTCCCCGGCACCTTGGCGCCAGGCGCGTCTATCTCGTCCACCTGAGCGCAGGGCGATCGCCGCCTCATGGTTCGTGCGGCAGTCGTTCGGTGAGCTGGCCCCGGTGAGACGGAAGAGGCCGTTGAAGCGGAGACCAAGGGGAGACTTGGTCGCGGCCTCGGCGTGTTAGCCTCGCACGCTGATCGACGGGCAGACGACCTGCGATCAGATGAGGCTGACCGGGCAATCCACTGCAAGGTCGCCTGAAAACTCGCGGTCTGAAGGGAGAGACCGGTGCCTGAACTCAAGACGAAGAAGACGACCGCGCAGTGTGCAGGCCTTTCTCGAGAAGGCGGCGAAGGGCGATCGGTACGACGCGTGTCAGTTCCTCCTCGAGACGTTTGAGAAGGCGACCGCAGGACAAGGCTGCGATGTGGGGCCCCGCCATCGTCGGCTTGGGCGCCGAAACGATGACCTACGCCGAACGGCGACCAGCTCGACTGGCCGATTGGCGGATTCTCGCCTCGGGCGCAGAACATCGTGATCTATGTGGCATGAAGGCGTCCCCGAAGCACGCCGCTCTGATGAAGAAGATCGGGAAGGCGAAGATGCGTGGCGGATGCATGTATATCAAATCGCTCGAAGGCGTCGATCTGAATATTCTGGCCGAAATGATCACGACCGCCATGGCCGCCAAGGTGCAACGCTACCCTCGAAGGCGAGAAAGCAGTAGCCGCGTAACGCCGCCCCGCGCGACTCTCGTCGTCACGACGGACCCTCTAACCAGGAGCGCTCCACGATTTGAGCCTCGCGCTCGATCATTCGTCCGTGACTCGTGCGTAGCGCATGGTCGTGTCGAGATCACGGTGCCCGAGCACCTGCTGAAGCACGGCCAGTGTTGCCGCCCGCCTCGAGCCAGCGCATCGCGAACGTGTACGGCGGCGGTGGACGTGGAAGTCCGTGATGCCGCTGTGATGTCGCACCATGCGCGAGAACGATCCCGGGCTATTGGCGGCGTAGGGCACCATGCGGTGATACCCCTGCGCCTCCATCTCCGCCAGGAGCGCGGCGCTCAGTGGCACGCGCCTCAGGCGCCCGGATTTGGTGTTGCCGACTTCGCAGCAGTACACCGCGTACGTGGTCGCGGGTGGCGCGGCAGGCTTCGGCCCAACGCAGTCCAGTGCCGAGCAGGAAGCGCAGCGCGAAGCCGGCGCGCCCGGAATACGATGTGAGGATCGCGATCTCGCGCTCGCTGAATCCCCGCGGCGCGACTTCGGGGATCTTGGGCATCACCCGTGGCGGAAACGGCGAACGCCGAGCAACCTCACGCTCACTCGCCCAGCGCAGGAAGCAGCGCAGGTCGCTGAGCACGTGCATCACGGTGTGCGGGCTGAGCCGCCAGTGGTCCTCGAGCATGAGCCGGAGCTCGCGAATGTGATCACCGTTCAGTTGCTGCAGCCTGGTGGGCGGGAGCCATCCCAGCATCGCATGTTGTCGAAGCGGCTCCGGGCGAGCCTTTGGCCTTTGGATCCGGGTGGTGGCCACGTACGTGGCGAGCCACCGATCTCCGGCCTCTAACAACGTGAGATCCGGCGGCCGCGACCCGATGGTCGGCGCGTGGCTTCCTCGCCCCCGAGCCCCCTTCGATACCTGTATACCGCGGCGACACCTCCGGCGGCGACGTGGGCGGGGAGGGTGGAATCGCGCGTGCAAAGAAGCCTCACGCATGCGCGACTCGAGTCCCGCTGCAGGTTCTGCGCCAGAAATCCAGCTAAACGGCGCCCTCCTCCCACACGGTCCGGTACGCCCAGCGCCTTGAAGTGCTCGATCATCCTGCGGTGATATGGAACGACCCTAGGTCAAGGCACTGTTGTTCTCTCGCGGCCACCCTTCGGGGTGGCCGCCGTTTTGAGGGTTGTTGGTGCCGAACGAAGAGACAACGGAGAAGGTCGGGCGCTTCGACGACGAGTCACGCTGATATTCGCGGGTTGCTCCGGCGTCCCGGGCCGAGCCGCATGACTGTGATCCGTCGGGAAGGTCCGCTCTCTAGCAACGCGAGTTCGGGAGAAGTGTCCTCCGTATCGCATACCGCAGTCGCGTGTCTTCCGGATCGTGCCGACCTTCATCCGTTGCCTCATGAACTCCGATCGATCAGTTCGTGCGTTGACGAGTGGCGGTGGCGGCGGGATGCATTACGGCCCATAGGTAGGCGGTGAGCTCGCGCGCCACCGCCACGACGGTCTTGGGCTGGATCACCCCACGGTGCGTCATGCGATAGAAGCGGGCGCACAAGCGTTCCTGAGCTCGATCCGCGATCGCCAGCACCCGCGCTGGCTGTCCCTCTCGTCGTTTGCGCAGTGGTGCACTGATCATCGGCCGATGGCGATGGTGCCAGGCGGCCTCGACCAGTAGTCTTCGCACGTGACGATTGCCGGTCTTGGTGATGGCCCCCGCCGTTCGCGGCCGCCGGACGAGTGTTCGCTCGGCACCAGGCCGACGTAGGACATGAGCTCGCGGGCCGAACGAAAGCGACGAAAGTCGTGGAGCTCGGCGACCAAGGCCACCGCGGTCACCGTGTCGATGCCCTTGAAGCAGCGCAACCATCCCACCGGCTCACGGTAGGGATCCTGGTTCCCGTAGTGCTCCAACTGGAGATCCAGTTGGCGCTGCCGCTCCTCGAGCTGCTGAACCGCGAGCAGGTAGCTGTCGAAGGTGGCCTGGCTCACCGGATCCTCGAAACGAAACTCGAGCAGCCACGCCCAGTGGCGCGTGCCCCAGTGGTGCTTGGTCTGCCGATAGATACAGTGACGCCGCAACAGGAACTTGCTGAGCCGGTGTCGGGCGCGTAGCAGATCAACCCGGACATCGTCGCGGCATCGACAGAGATCGCGCAGTGCCTCATCGGCCGGGTTGGGCGGATGCACCTGAGTCAACACGTCAGCACGCAGCAGCTCCGCGAGCTTGCGTGCGTCGCGCCGGTCCGTCTTGATCCGGCTGCCGGGCTTCACCGGGGTGAGCGATGGCGCCACCACTTCGCAGATCACCCCCACCGCTTCCAGCATGCGCTGCAGGCCATACCCGGTCGGCCCGGCTTCGTAGCAGCAGCGGACTTCGCCGGGGGCGATGCGTTGCAGCTTGCGGCCAAGCCGCCGGATGGCTTCCGGCGTGGTGTGCTCGCTCCACTCCACCGGCTCGGGCTGCCCGGAACCAGCGCTGCGACTTCGATCGACTCTTTGTGTGCGTCCAGCCCCACCCAAGTGATACCGTTCGAGCTCACGACCGGCTCCTCTCGTATGCGGCTCTGTCGCCGCGAGGCGTCAACCCGCGATCGCGCTGGCGGCGTCCCCGCCAGACCTGTCGGCCTCTCTCGCGAGACGGCTCGACGTTACGACCTGGGCCGGTCGTTCCATATCGTCTAGAAGGGATGTGCCGAGATGGTGGCGCTGTCGCCGATCACGCCGCCCCGAGCTCGGGGGCGTTATCGCGACGCAACTCCTGGAAGGCACGTAGCAACCGGCGTCCGATTGCTCTCATGAAGCTCATGAAGGGATTCTAGAGTGCGGACAGAATTCCTGTTGAACGGCCCTTCGAGAAGTTCTAGCCTGCCGATCAATCGACCTCCTGGGATCGAGATCATCGCGGCAGGCTCGCAGCCGCTGCTCGCAGAAGACTTGCTCACCCTCCGTCCGTGCTCTGCCCACCGTGCGTCCCTCCGTACGGGATGCATGGATCTGCCTGAGGTGTCATGAAGCCCGTCATTCTCGCCTCGATGTTCGCCGTGCTCTCCGTCGCGACCATGGCACGTGCGCAGGACGTGATCGTCGCATTCGGCGATCGCTATCGGGTCTCGTCGGTGAATTCGACTTCACCTTCGGTCCCGAAGTCCCCTTCGGGACCCGTAGCCCGATCGCGCGATTACACCCGAAGCCCAGCTCGTTCGGAGCGATCAGTTTGTCGGGCTCGTCCTGGAATCGCGGGTCTGTCCGGTCTCGGTTCGATCGGCATGGTTCGCGAGAAAGTCGAAACGCGGGGTGACCATCGAACCTTCGTGGTCTACGCGCAACGCGATCAGGGTTACCGGATCATCGGAGCCGGCGGCCGAATCGAGCTCGATTCCTACGGTCGTGTGATTCGCGGTGGTCTCACTTATCAAACCGAGAAGCCGCGGACCTTTCGTCCGATGACGGTCGCGGCGCTGGAGAGGATCGCCGCCGCCGCCGTGCCGCATCCCCGGGAGGGGCCCCCGTCAGCCAGGAGCTGAAGATCGATCCCATGGGTGACGCGCCGGCGGAGTTGCGTGCCTACATCATCTATCGGGTCAAGAAGAACGATGACGTCGAAGGATGGCAGGTCACTCTGAACGCCGAGACGGGAAAGGTCCTCGACTCGTTCAGCCTTTCCCGGCACGCCGAGCCACACCGAGATGGACCGCGTTACGTGGCGCCCAAGGACAGGCCGCGCACCCGAGGCGCTCGACAAGCCGCGGCCACCGGCGAGTGAAGTGAAGCCCATCCCTGGAGCGGGACCCGTCAGCATCGAGACAGCACTCCGAGTGTACCTCGACCTGTCCTCCGACTACTCCTACAGGTGTACGGACATCGAGTTGAGGTACATCGACGAGAACAACACGGTCGTGAGCCATATACCCAGCGTGAGCCAGACGCTATACATCTACCCGGGGTCCTCGATGACCGTGGTCGACAAGGCGCTGGCTTCGACGACCTGCCAGCGAACTCACCCTCAACGGCACCCCGCACGCCTTCGTCCTCGTGAATGGTGAACTTCGGTACACGTTCGGGGTCCTGGACAACGACGCGCTCTACTGGGACGTTGATTGTCGAGCCGCCGTCCGACAGGCCGAGATCCAGAGCATTTATTGCTCCAATCGAAGCCTGTACATCGACCGCATCGGGCCCTCGCAGCTCACCTTCAACACGACTCTGTCGGATTTCCCGATCACCAGCGTGGCGCGATCGTCGAACCAGAACGACTTCCTGAGTGTGCCCTGTCAGACGGTACAAATTCCGCCGAATTCCCTGACGGTCGTCGACAACACCCGATTCGACGAAGTCAACGCGTTCTATCAGGCGCGCGAATTCGTGGAGAACTACGTGGAGATCTCTCTCGGAATCTACTTTGTCGAACCTTTCAGGATTCTCACAAAAGTACCCGATCCTTCAGGCGACGTTACCGCCTTCGACCCTGCCACGCGAATTCTGAGACTGGGCACGGGCGATGCCTACAGCAACCCCGGGCCCGGTGTGCATACCTACGACGCTTCCAAATTCGCGACGGTGATCGATCACGAGGTCTCTCATGGGCTGCTCTTTGATCTCTACGGCCCGTCGATTGCGACCCACAACGCGGCGAGCGTCACTGAAGGCCTTGCGGACTACATGTCCTCCAGCTTCAATCTGAATCCTGCTAATGGCGTGTGCTGGCTCTCCAATTACGACCATGTACGGAATGCCGACAATCTACCGTCGGACTTCAAGTATTCGCTATTCGACATATGCCGGTACCCGCCGAGCACGGTGTGCTGTCGCCGGCAGGCGACATACACTCGAACGGGATGATCGTCTCGGGACTCCTCTGGGACATCTACAAGGCGATCGGCAGAGTCGAAGCAGATCGAATCCTCGGTGGGGCACTGGCATACGATCTGCACGACCACCCCAACTTCTCGGAGCTCGGGGCCGCAATCCTTGCCGAAGCGCAATTCTGGGGTTATGAATGCCAGGTCCGCCCGCTGCTGTTCGCCCGTGAGTTCCCGGCATCTCCGCCGGAGGTGCCGCGACGCCGACCCAACTCAGCGTCTCCACCTCGATGCCGAACCGTTGCAAGATTCACGCGACCTGGTTAGGTACCGCTCAGGCCTACAAGGTCACGTGGACGGCGGACGCCGGCGGAGGCGAGCAAACGCTTTCTGCCTCGCAGACGGCCAAGGTCTACGACGGCAGCGTCAACACGAAGAACGGTGGAACCGTCAAGGTCTATGGGATCTACTGCAATACGACCAACCCCACACCGGCCACCGCTCGGCGCGAGGCGGTGACGGCGACCTCTCAGTCGCCGGCGATTCGCGCCACCAACCGGGCTGCTGCCGGAGCGCACGGAGACCTATGTCGACTGGGACGACGTCCCCGGAGGGGGCGTGCCGAACTGGCGGCTGCTGAGGAACGGAGTTCCGTGGGGATCCGACCCTGCCGGGCAGCACGCGGTCGAAGGTCGACCCGGCCGGCTGCGGTGGCACATTCAACTACTGCGTCCAGGTCGTCGATTGTGGTGGCTCGCACGGCGTCGGCCCCTGTCAGAGTGCAACCCGGCCCGGAGGCTGCGGTGTCGGCATCGGCTGTCGCGTGCTCAGTGACGCGGACGGCAACCTGGCGACCACGGGCGACCGGACTCCACTCGCCGGAACACTCCTCACCCTCAAGCAGAACGGGCAGGTCCTCGCCACCGGCACGTCCGACGCGTCCGGCAACTATACGTTCAGCAACTTGCAGGCAGGCATCTTTGTCGTCGAGGGCCCCGCGGCAGGCGGACAGGGCCTGCCGGACCCTGGATGTCATTCCCGGCTCGGGAGCCTCGTCGCAGGTCCGATTGAGCTCGTACCAGATCCAGATCACAGCGGCCGAAATGCAGGTTTCTACGAACAATCAGTTCCTCGTCGTTCGCGAGCTCACCTGACGACCTCGTCGTCCGGCTCGACATGGCCCAACAATCAGCGCAGGCTAGAGAGAGCTTCGACTGGGTCGGCCCGTCCTATCATGCGGCGTACGAGTCTGATGGCTCGATCTGGTATCTGAGGAATCGTCGAAGCGCCGGATGGGAGGTGGAACGTCTGATGTCTCCCGGGGCAACGACAGCAAAAAACCCGGCGATCTCGACGTACACGTTGGTGCACGAGGATCAAATTCAAGTGTTCCTGTCCTGGATCGAGGACGGTGGGTCGATCGTCTACAGATCTTCCAACTATGACAATGGCGTGACGTGGCACACGCCGGTATATCTCCCGATCGCGGGTGATCCGACGTCCATTGCTGTTCCAGACGCAATGAGCGTCGTATGGGCCGACGCATGGCCGGGCTATAGAGGCCATCTACTACTACAAGATGCCGGAGACGAATGGCTCATACAACCCGTACCCGCTGCCAGGCACCGTGGGAATCGTGTCGTCCCCTGCCATCTGCCCAGCGAGCGATTGCAAATATCAGCTGGCGTTCATCAAGGCCGGGAAGGTCTACGTCGAAGGCTTCAACGATCCCAACGTGCTCGACCCATGGACGCCGCCAACGCTGCGTCAGAGTGCCGTCGATATCACCACCTCGGGCTGGACCGCCGCGAATCCATCGATCGTGAACGAGGGTCGTCGAAGCTGGGGGTCGCCTGGGAAGAGGTGAACGGGGCGAATCGGCGGATCGCATTCAGGGAGCGCGTGAACGGGTTGTGGATCGCTCCTGTCTACTTCACGCATGGGGCCGACGTGCCGACGAAGCCGGTCCTGGGAATCGACTGCGGCTCGCGGCACGCTGTATCTGCTGTGGGAGTGCAGCGGTCACATCGCGCGTGTGTCACGCCCACTGTCCGGGTCCGTATGGGCGGCGCTCGAGAACCTCGGTCAGGACGAGCTCCCACGATCGGCGCGCAGGCATCGTACCAAGCGACCACGATGTGGACGACCGGCGCCGCCGCGCCATACCCGATCGTCCTCGACATCGTGCCGCCTTCCGCGGTGAACCTCACCGCCACGACGGCGTGCAGCGCGGTCATGCTGACGTGGCCCGCTCCGGGAGACGACGGAACAGTCGGCACCGCCTCGCTGTACGATCTGCGGGTCTCGACGTCGCCCATCACCGATGCAAATTTCCTCTCCGCGAGTTTGCTGGCGTCGTTTGCACCGACGGGATCGGCGGGGCGTCACAGTATTTCCGACACTTCCCGGGCAACTGCAACACGACGTACTACTACGCGTTGAAGAGCCGCGACGAGGCCGGCAACTGGTCCGCGATGAGCAACGTTCCGACCGGCCAAGCCACCTGTTGCGGTGGTGGCGGCGGCTGTCCGATCCTCTATGCGCAGGGTCCGGAAGGGTGGAGGCCCGAGAACTCGATCCTGGGCCGTTCGCTGGACGGCGAGTTCCTTCACATGACCTCTACCGGGTGAAGTCGGATCTGGCGGCGAATGGCGGCGTGCATCGGCTGATGATCCGCGAGGACGAGGAGGAGACGACGACCCTCGATCAAGTGGAGTTGCGAGCGGTGGATCACGAAGGGGGGCCAGGCCATCGGCCTCGAGGGACAGGCCATGCTCGGAGGCATCCACTGCGCGCCTCGGGTAACGACTGCTCGTGGATCTCGACGTCCACCGGGCTCGTCGACGGCTCGACTCCAGGGTCGCGACCTTCGCTAGGCACGCCGGGAGAAACACTCTATGTTCAGCTTCCGCCGCCGAGCTCGACGGCGGGGGGTTCCACGCGTCGCGCTGTGATCGTCGAGTCCTCATTACAGGGAACTGGGTCCATCGCATGGCCGGAACCGATCGCCGGCCGAGTCACGGATACTCAGATCCTGAAACGTACCGGAATAAAAGCTCGAATACCAGGACGAGACCGGGCGTGGCACGTCGTCGCACAACGCTATCCACGCCAGCACGTCGCCCAGCTCACATTCGAAGTGCCGGTGGCGCCGCGCTATCGGCTCGTCTTTGTCGGCCAGCACGGACTTGCGTTCGTCGGTTACGCGGATGTCTCGGTGCCCGGAACCGAAAGCGAGCGGACGCTGCTCTCGGCGAATCACTCGCGGCTCGGCGACGTGACCGCGGCGTTGCAGCGGGCTGACGGAGCGACTTGGTCGAGCTCGTGCGGGGCGATCAACTGGAGCTGCAATTCCAGGTCTCGCCATCGATGCCGGAGTGCGGTGCGCGACTACTTCCTCGCCTCCACCGGCGTGTACTCGACCAAGCTAACCGTAGTGGATTCGCCACCAGCGGTGGTCGCCCTGTCGCAGAACCAGCCGAACCCGTTCAGCAATTCGACGGAGATCGCTTTCGCCCTGCCGAAATCGTCAGTTGTTCGGCTCCAGGTGTTCGATCTGCAGGGGCGGTGCGTCGCGACATTGGCCCAGGGTGCCTACCCGGCTGGCCGTCACGTCATGCACTGGAATGGACTCGATGGCGCCAAGGGCCGGGTGAGGCCTGGCGTGTACACCTATCGGCTGTACGCTGCAGGAACGAGTCATTCAGAGAAGGATGATCGTGCTGCGGTGACCTTGACGACCTCGGAAGATCCTGCTCGTCCGTCATCCGACGGGCGGGCAGGACTCTCAAGGCCGTGAGGCTCGAAATCAACGGCCCCAGATTCGAGGACCCTCACGCGGTTGAGCGCTCGTTCAAAACGTGTCACGCGACCCGTGTGGATTGCGGGCCCGCGCACTACGTGGCGTTCAAGTGCCCCTGTTCTATTTCCTAAGCCGCGTGCCGGGTGTTCGACTCACCCCGGGGCCACCACCCAAGTCGCTCCAAACACCTCTTCAACGCGCGCCTTCGCCCCGGCCGCTCGTTCGCTAGACCGCGCCCTCCTCCCACACGGTCCGGTACGCTCCCAAACCTTCGAAGTGCTCGATCATCCTGCGGTAGAAGGGATGTGCCGAGATGGTGGCGCTGTCGCCGATCACGATGAGCTTGCGCCGGGCGCGCGTGAGCGCGACGTTCATGCGCCGCACGTCGGCGAGGAAACCGATCTCCGATCTCGGGGTTCGAGCGCACCAGCGAGATCACGACCGCCTCCTTCTCGCGCCCCTGAAAGCCATCGACGCTGTCGATCTCGAGCGCCGGTAGCGGCAACAGCTCGCGCAGCCGCCGCACCTGCGCCGCGTAGGGCGCGATGACCGCGATGTCGCTCGGCTGCACGCCCGCGTCGAGCAGATGCTGGATCTTCGCGCACACGAGCGCCGCCTCTCGATCGTTCCGCCGGCTCTCGCCGTCGGGCTCGACCTCCTCGTCGAAGCTCGCGCCCGCGGTGTCGATGAAGTCGATCGGAGTCTGCGTCAGGGGCGTGGCGAGCACGCCCGGCAGATCGGACAACAGATGCTCGCGCACGGTCGCGTCGGCGGTCAGCTCGCCGTCGTAGAACTCGCGCGACGAGAACTCCATGATCGAATGGTGCATCCGGTACTGCACGGTCAGCCGCCGCGCGATCTGCGGACCCAAGTCGGCGAGCACCCGCTCGAACAGGCTGCGGTCGAACCCGCCGGCCGCGGCCTCGCGGCTCACCACGGTCGGCGGCAGCTGGCAGTGGTCCCCTGCCAGCACGACGCGGTCGCAGCGCAGCAACGGGATCCAGCTGCCGGGCTCGGTGCTCTGACAGGCCTCGTCGATCACCGCGAGGTCGAAGCGACGGTCGCCGAGCATCGAGGCGTCGAGGCCCGTCGTCGTGGCGCACAGGATGCGCGCGTGATCGAGGATGCTCGTCGCGGCCTGGTCCTCCCACTTGCGCGCGTCGGCGAGCAGGCCCTTCGCCTCGCGTCTCGCCTCCTGTCGCGCGCCGGGCGCTGGCTTCGCGCGCGTGCGGCGGTCGGCCTCGCGGAACAGCTGCAGCGCCTCCTTCATCATCTTGCGCGCGAGCAGGAAATCGGGGTGCTCCTCGACGCTGCAGGTCCAGCGTGTGAGCCCGCAGCGCGGGCGTCACGCGCGCCGGGTGTCCGAGGCGCACGGGGTCTTCGCCGCGCTCCAGCAGCTTCTCGAGGAGGTTGTCGACCGCCGTGTTGCTCGGCGCGCAGACCAGCACGCGGTGGCCGCGGCGGACCTCGCGGCGGATCAGCTCCACGACGGTCGTGGTCTTGCCGGTCCCGGGCGGCCCGTGGATCAGCGCGACATCGGACGACGACAGCGCGAACCGCACCGCGGCCCGCTGTGACTCGTTCAAGCCGGCGTCGAGGGCGGGCTCGTCGCTGCTCGGGCTGGAACACTGCTTCGCGGCGCGCGAGCAGGACGTCGCGAAGCTCCGCGAGCCGGCCGCTCTTCGCGCGGCCCGCGTCCTGGATCGCGCGGCGTTGGCGCTCCGTCGCCGCGTCGTCGCTCGATAGGTCGATGCGCCAGGTCTCGCGCTCGTCGAGATCGTCCGGAAGACTGCTGAGCGCGACCTGAATGGAGTCTTCCGCGCGTTGCGAGATCACGCCGCGGTATTCGACGCCCGACGGGCGCTGCGCGGGCACCAGCAGGACCGGGCTGCCGACACCGAGACGCGTCCACGGGAGCGGCGAACGCTTACGCCGGCCGAGGCGCAGCAGGTAGCGGCCGCCGAGGCCGGCCTCCTCGTCGCGGATCACGAGGTCGACGAGGCTGGTCCCGGCCCGCTCGGCCTCGGCGGGCGCGTAGCGCCGAGCACGCTCGCGAGTCTGCTCCGCGACGGCCCGGCCCTCGAGATCGAGCAGGCGGGCGAGGCGGGCGAAGTGGTCCGCAGGGTCCAGAGGGGCATGGAGGATGGCAGTGTATGCGGCCCTGCCCGCCAGCGGATAACGACCGAAGGCAAAGGGGCAGCAGGACAGTGGACATGACGCATCGAGTCAGGCCACCATCGCCGTCCGATGAGCCTGAGAGTTCGAGTCCTCGTTGCCCTCCCCTCGCGGTCGGCGTCGTCGTCACGACGACGCTCGCCGCCGACGTCGCCGACCTGCCCGCGATCTCCACGCATCGCGCCACCACGCATCCGATGCGCTACCACATAGCACTTCCGCACGGCTGGAACGCCGGATCACACCTGGCCGGTGCTGGTCGTGATTCCGGATGCGACGCGCGCGCTTCGTGGGCAACCTCGAGCAGTTCGCCGGTGCGCGTGGGGATCGGCCGTACATCCTCCTCGCCCCCGAGGTCCTGAGCTGCGGGGCGCGCAGAAGCCGGACTCGGGATCACTACACCTATTCGAAGGCCGAGTGGGACTCTCTTCAAGGCGGCGACGACTTCGCGTTCGAGGATGACGGGCTCGCGGCCGTCCTCGCCGATGTGGCCGCGGATTGGCACGGCGAGCCGCGAGCATTCCTCACCGGCTGGGAGGCGGGTGGCCACACGGTCTGGGCGCAGACGTTTCGCCACCCGGAACGCTGGCGCGGCGTCGCGCCGGTCACCACGAACTATCAGCGTCGCGGCGTCACGGCGGCCTCCGTTCTCGCGCGCGCCCGCGAGCGCACGAGCCTTCCGATCCAGCCGTTCCGCTGCGGTGCGCCGACCGGCGACGACGCGCGTCCGCGCGATGTCGGCCGTCGACCAGCAGATCGCTCAAGCGTTGCGCGACGGGCGCGAGCACGGGTTCGCGCCCGAAGTCGGTGCGGGTGGTCGCGGGGGCGGAGCACGGGCCGCTGCCCGAGGCCGTGCTCTGCGTGGTGCGACTCGCTGCGCCGCCGGTAGGACTGGACGGGGCGGCGCCAGCCGAGCGGAGCGATCAGCGCGACTCGAGCACGGCGACCCGCGCGACCGAGACCGACGCGCCGGCCGTGAGCCGGACGAAGTAGATCCCGGCCCGGAGGTCGCTCGCGCCGACGCGGCTGCGGTGGACTCCGGGGCCGAGCGCACCGAGTGGCCGCGTCGCCACGCGGCGGCCGCCAATGTCGAACAGCTCCACGACCACCGGTGCGCGGCGGTCGAGCCGGAACTCGAGATCGGGCTCGCCGCGCGACGGGTTCGGCAGCGCCCGCAGCAGGAGCCGGCGCGAGGCGGTCCACGGTTCCTGGACGGTGGTGGTTCCCAGCGTCCGATTGAGCACCAGCATCAGGCCGCCCAGGGGGATGTTCGTCGCCGCAAAATCGAGCCGGCCGTCCTGATCGAAGTCACCGAGGGTGATCCCGTAGGGGCCCCCGAACTCGATGCCGAGAACCTCGAAGGTGCCGTCACCGTGCCCGAGGAACACGCGCAGCGTGTTGGCGAAGCCGACGCTCGCGAGCAGGTCCTGACGGCCGTCGCCGTCGAGGTCGACCAGCGCGATCGGACCCATCTCGTGCCCTATGATCGGCGCGGGCAGCTCGCTGAACGTCCCGTCGCCGGCGCCACGCAGCACGGCGAAGCTCGTCGGAAAGTCGCCGCCGCGATTCACGACCAGGTCGACGTGCCCGTCCCCGTCCACGTCACCGGAGACAATACTGTTCGCCGTACCCGAATCGAGCAGAGGCGAGGAGAACGTGCCGTCGCCGAGACCGAGGAACACTCGCAGAGTATTCGATAAATCGCCGACGGCGATGTCCTCGTCACCGTCGCCGTTGAAATCGTTGATTGTGATCGCGTACGGGTAGGGGCCGGTCGCGTAGGGCACGGGTGTGTCGAAGGTGCCGTCGCCATGACCGAGCAGCACCGAGACCGACCGCCCCCGTATCGGGCGGGCTTCCGAACGTCCCGACGTTCGTCACGATCAGGTCCGGATGATGGTCGTGATTCAGGTCCTCCAGCTCGATCGTGCCGGGATGCTTTCCGACCGGCCATCGCGTCTCGGGAAGGAACGTGCCGTCGCCGACGCTCAGCCGAACCGAGACCGTGGAGTCGCCCGTGCCCACCAGATCGTCGAACGTGTCGCCGTTCAGGTCGCCGATCTCCAGGTATGCGCTCGGAGCGCTGGCCGCCGTGCTCACCGGATCCGCGTACGCGCCCGAACCCTGGCCGAGCCACACTGTGATCGAGAAGTAGGCGGACGAGACGAGATCGAGTCGCCCGTCACCGTTGAGATCGCCGGAGGCCAGTGCGTACGCCGATTCGACCGCCGGTAAGGACCGAGCATCACCGAAGGTGCCGTCGCCGTTGCCGTGCATGATGCTCGCCACGGACCCCACTCCGGCAGGACAAAGCGACATCGGAGTGCCCGTCCTCGTCGAAGTCGCGCAGCGTCGGCCAGCGCGGGTCGTAGCAGGAGGGGAACGATCGCGACGGCTCCGAACGTCCCGTCTCCGCGGCCACGCAGCGTCGTTACCTCCCGGGGCCGCCGTCGTACTCGATGCCCGCGGTGACGAAGTCGAGGGCGCCGTCGCCGATCCAGGTCGCCGATCCCGAGGTGCAGGGCCCTACGCGGGACAGGGTAGGCGGCGCTCGGACCAAACCCTCCGGCGCCGTTTCCGAGCAGCACCGCGACCGCACCGGACTGACCGGTCTGATTGGGGTCAGCCACTCCGGCGACGTCGAGCCGACCATCGTGGTTCAAGTCTCCGAACACCAGCCGCAAGAAGGAGTCGAACGGAACGGGATAGCTCGCGGCGGGACCGAACGTCCCGTTGCCGACACCGAGATGGACACGAACCGCCGACGACTGATACGTGACGTTGACCGGGTACAGGAAGTCGAGCTTGCCGTCCGCGTTGATGTCGACGAATTGGAACCCGTTGAATGGATACCCACTGTCGGCCGGCCCGAATGGAGTTCGTGGAGCGAACGTGCCGTCTCCGTGGCCGACGAACAGCGAGTACAGCAAGTCGGGGGACTGGTAGGTGGGGGTTCGTTGATGACGATGTCCAGGATGCCGTCGCCGGTCACATCCACGACGCGCACGCCCCGCGCCAGGTTCTGCGTGGTCGTGGCGGCCTTGTACACGACGCGGGCGGCGAACGTGCCGTCGCCATGGTTCAGCAGCACGCACACCGCGCTGTCCATCCCGGCCACGACGATGTCCGGGTAGCCCGAACCGTCGAGGTCGCCGAGCGCGATGGCTTGCGGCTTGAAACCGCTCACCGGGTAGTCGACATGCGGCCGGAAGGTCCCGTCGCCGCGCCCGAGCAAGACCGAAACCGAAATCGCTCTCTCGTTGACGGTGACGATGTCCTGGTGGCCGTCGCCGTCGACGTCGCCGGCGGTGTGCGCGGCGGGAACTGCCCAGTGGGAGAAGGCGGTGAAGGGCGCATCGAAGGAGATCGCGGCCGCCGCGACGCTGGCGGATGGAGTCGCCAGCAAGGTCAGGGAGCGCCAACCCCACGCAGGACTGAAGCACGGACGCCGACGTCCACCGGCTCGGTCCCGCGTGACCACAACATTCGAAAGGGTTCACGCGACCTCCGTCCGGTCGTTCTAGGAGATGTCGATTGAGCTCGCGGGCAGCTGCGTCACCACGCGGGCGCAGGAATCGTAGCACCGGTCGGAGGCTCATTCACGACGGAACGCAAGGGACCCAGCGCCCGCCGCGTGAGCTCCGCGGCCCCGACTGCCGGGACGCATGCCTCCGGCGGCGTGGCCGGCCGATCTGCTATCTTCCGCCGCGTGATCAAGCCCATGGTGTCGCTTGTCTACCCAGACCTTCGGCGTCGCGCCGCGCGACGCTGATATCCGGATTACGCCGGACGGGTCGCAGCGGATGATGTGCGTATCACCGGCGGGCCGCACGGGTAGGTGATCGCGGCCCACCGGGCCCGATCCCGACGAGAATCGCCGCGTTCTTCTCGTTCTCGCGCACGTTCCGGTCGCTCGGCATGCCGGTCCCCGAGATCTATGCGACCTCCGAGGCTCAGGGGCTGTGGCGGCTCGTCCGAGCAAACGACCTGCCGACCGACACCCTCGAATGTCTGCGAGCCTTCTGGCCGCAACACGCGCCGCACGCGCTTGCCCGTCGCCTTCTCTCGGAGGCGCGCCATGACGAGATGCGAGACAAAAGGGCTCCCGTCCGTCATCTGGCGAAGCCGTCTCCGAGCACGATGATCGCCGACGGTTAATGCTTTGAATCACAGATCATGACGCCCGGCTCTCATCCGGTGCCCGCCTCCGCAGCCGATTTATCCGCCGAGTGGCTTCGCTCGGCGCTCGCGGAGCATTTCCCGCCGCGAGTCCAACATTGGCCGGTATGGAGCAAATCGGCCAGGGTTTTGCCCTGTCGAGCGTGCTCGTCCGGTGCCGACTCCTTGGGCCTGGCGGGCCTCGATCCATCATCGCCAAGCTGTGGTCGACCGACGGCCCGGCGGGAGTCAACGAGGTGCTGTTCCTGCTACCTCGTTCGCACCGAACCTCGGCATTCGGGTGCCTGTGTGCCATCACGGCGCGATCGATCAGGAGAGAAGCGCGGCGTGCTGGTGCTCGAAGATCTGGAACACGCGGTTCAGGAGACTGCCTTTGCCAGCTCGACGTGGGCGGCGCAGTAGCGCTAGCGGGCATGATCGCGATGCTTCATGCAACTTGGTGGAAGCGCCCTGAGCTACGCGCCGCAGACTGGCTCCCGTCTGTCGTCGAGCGTGAACCTGAGTGGTTACTTTCACGACGCGAGCTGTTTCTACGCCGATTTGGCGACCGGATCGACTCCACGATCCGCCACCTTCTCGAACGAGTCGAGGCTGTGCAGACGCGGGCGCATGAGCGCCTGGCCGGCGCGGCAATGACGCTCCTGCACGCCGATCTGCATCTCGACAATGTGGTGTTCGATGGCGGCCCGGAGCATCCCGTGCTGCTGGACTGGGCCCGCGTCGCGCAGGGGCCGGCCGCGCTTGATCTGGCAGAATTGGTGTTTGCGATCGCGCCGATCGCCGCACTCGAACAAATCCTCGACATCTATCTTCGCCAATTGCACCGGCGTGGTATCACCGACTTCGACGAGAAATCCCTTCGTCACCAGCTCGGCGGCGCGTTGCTCCGGAAGGTTCTTAGCGCAACCTGCGGAGTGGCCCGCTGGCAGCCTGCCTCCGAGCGTGAGCGGGAGATGATCGAGCTGGGCCTGCAACGCGTCATGCTGGCGATCGAGACATGGCGACGGGAGGACCCGGAACTACTTCGGCTATGACGCCGACGCACGCGCCCGTCGCCGATCCCTGACTCGAGGCGCCAGCAAAGTTGCTGTTCAGTAGACTCACGACGTCGGTGTCTCAAAGTCATTGGCAGGCTGCGAGATACACCCACCGCCGAATGAGGGAGCGGGTCTCATGGTCGATGCGCGCCACGGCGTGGCACGTCATCGCCTGTCGGGATGCCCACCTTATACCCGCGGGTCGTGCCGGCCTTCTCGCGGTCGGCGATCGCTCCCGACAACCGGTCCCCAGCAGTCCCGAGGCGTCGGCGCGGCCGTCCACGGCGTGTGCAGGGGAGGTGAGGCGGGCCGCGGCATCACGATTGAAGAGAATCAGCGGAGGTCCGCATCAGATCGCGCCGCTGCAGTACAGGAGGCCACATGAGCGCGAAGGTCAAACGCGGATTGGGGAAGAAACGCGGATTTGGGCTGTTTACCGGAAACGCCGGGACCTGCTAGCATGTGCGGGTTCTTCAGAGCCGCGTTCCGCTACCTCGGCAGGAAACACACCCTAGAGGGCGCCCCTCGCTCCCCACGTCGGCCCCAGCGGCCGACGCGATCGCCTGAGGGCGCGGGATTGCCCATGCACGTTGCTCCTGCTTCCCTTCGGAGATGGATCGCCCTCACCTTGCTCTCATGGATGAGCACCGTGGTCTCCGCCCGCGCCTCCGATCGAGTTCCGCTCGTCGGCACCGGCTTGTCGGCCCGGACTCAACGGACCCTCCGTCGTGAGCGGCGGCATCGGCCAGATCGTTCCGATCGACACCGCGCTGGTGACGTGTTCCATGCTGGTGACGTTCTCGGACGTCGACGGCGGGGAAACTCCCGGCACGAACTACGATAGCGCTCTCGTCGGGTGGACTGACCTTCTCCGAGCGCTTCGCCGGGCAGTCGGTGTCGTTCAACGGCGATTTCGACGTCATCTCCGGATTGCCCTCGAATCCGCTCCAGACGCAGGTCGGCGAGGCGGGGCAGAATCTCGACGTTTTCGACTACGCGGGCAACGCGCTCGCCGGCCTCGGGCCGATCGGTTACCCCGATATCGATGCGATCGGCGAGGGCTCGATCGCGATCCTCTTCCCGGTCGTTCAGTCGCAGGTGAGACTCACGCTCGTGGGCGGGAACGGCGGCTCCGCGACGTTGAGATTCTATCGAAGGGACGGCTCACTCATCGACGAGGTGGTCGTGTCGGCCCTGGCGAGACCTTCCTACGGGTTCGGAACCTTCGACGATAGCAACATCATTGCAGGCATCCTGATTCAGAACAGCGATGAGAGCGGCATCGGCGTCGACAACATCTGTTACGACGCGGCGCCGACGAGCGCGTCCGTCCGGTAACGTGGGGAATCCTCGCAAGCAGGCGTTACCGCTAGGGCCGACGAACCCATCCTCTCGGGGGCCAACATGCAGCGGCTGAAATCGCCTTTCTCTACCTCTCGATATGGGTCGGGCTGTCGGTGGTGATGGTCCCCGACGCTCGTTCCGCCTGGGTCAATAACGGCGTTGCGATCTCGCCGAACGCGACGAACTACAAGCCGTTCATCCTGTCCGACGGCGCGAATGGAACGATCGTGGCGTGGTACGGCGGAAGCGGCTCGGACATCTTCGCCCAGCGGCTACTGGTCGGACGGCTCGACGGCGCCGGGCTGGCCGCTGACGGGTCCGCTGACGGTGTGCGACGCCGCTCGGCCTCCAGGAGCAGCCCGTCATGGTGAGCGATCTCGCGGGCGGCGCTCTGGTCTTCTGGCAGGACGCTCGCAACGGATCCAACTACGACATCTTCGCCCAGCACATCGGCATCGGGGGAGGTGTTCTCGGGCAACGGGTCAGCGAACTGGGTTGCGAACGGCATCCCGATCTCGACCGCGGCGGGTAACCAGTACGTTCCGGCCGCGGTTTCCGACGGTTCGGGTGGCGCGATCGTCGTCTGGCAGGACGGCCGACTCGGGGCGGGCAACTACGACATCTATGCCCAGCGCGTCGACGGCGACGGCGCCCGCAACGCCCAGTGGCCGCCGGCGGGAGTGCAGGTCTGCGGCGCGACGAACAATCAGATCAGCCCCACCATCGTCGCCGACGGAGCGGGCGGGGCGTTCATCGCGTGGCAGGACTACCGCAAGGGCAGCGAGTACGACATCTACGTGCAGCACCTCGATGCGAGCGGAGTGATGGTTCCGGGCGGGCGCTGGATCGCCAATGGCCTGGGGATTTGTACGGCCACGAACTCCCAGTTCTATCCGACGCTGGCCGCGGACGGGACCGGCGGCGCGTTCATCGCGTGGCAGGATTTCCGTACCGGGACCGACAACCACATCTTCGCCCAGCGCGTGAGCGGGGGCGGAGACGTCCCGACGAACTGGCCGGCCAACGGCACCCCGTCTGCCAGGCGCAATATTCACAGTATTACCCGGTGGTGACCGGTGACGGCTCGGGCGGCGCGTTCATCGCCTGGCAGGATTACCGCACCGGGACCACCAATCACATCTTCGCCCAGCATTTGACGGCCGCGAACGTCGGACTGGTCTCGGACGGCGTTCCGATCAGCCTCGCGAGCAACGGGCAGTTCTCCCCGCAGATCGCCTCCGACGGGCAGCATGGCGCCTTCGTCACCTGGTACGACAGCCGCAGCGGCTCGACCAACGACATCTACGTCCAGCGCCTCGATGACCGGGGCCTGCTGAACACGGCTTGGGACGCGAACGGCCTGCCGGTGTGCGTCGCGACCAACACGCAGCAGTTCCTCGTCGCCGCGGCCGGCGACCATGGCACCGTGACGCTGGCGTGGCAGGATCTGCGCTCGGGCGGGCTGACCACCGCGGCGATCTTCGCGGCGCAGGCGGGCCGCCAGCGGACCCACCGCCGTCGAGAGGTCAATAGTCATGGAGGCGGCGCTCGCCGCGCCTCGTCCAAATCCCTCTCGCGGCATGGCGCGCATCGAGCTGGCCCTGCCGCACACCGCGTTCGTTCGCGCCGAGGTGCTGGACCTGAGCGGCCGGCGCGTCGCGATTCTGGCGTCGACCACGTTCTCCGCCGGAACGCATTCACTCTCGTGGGACGGAAGCATGGCCGGAGGCGGGCGCGCCTCACCCGGCGTTTATCTCGTTCGTGTGACGTGGCCCGGCTTCGACAGGACGCGAGCGCATTGTGAGGCTCCGATGATCCGCGCCGCGCTTCGCCCGCTCGCGGGATCGGCCTCGGGGTCGTGCTCGCCAGTACCGTGCTCATGTCGAGCGCGCTGGCCGCGACCTATCCGCCGGGACCGGACGGCTGCTGTCCCGACACGCTCACCATCATCAACCTGCGCAACCCCGCCGCGGTACCCGCACCCGCCAACGGCGACGTCGTACTCGGCGTGGGAGGCATCATCACCGGTTCACGCAGCAGGTCGGCACCTACGGTTTCTACATGCAGATGTCGAACGGGCTGCCGTACAGCGGCGTCGCGGTCTTCACCGGCAACGTCAACAGCGGACCGGGCTCGGCGCAGAACCTGCAGGTCGGGCGACTCGGTGGTCGTGTACGGCAAGGTCCAGCACTTCAGCGACACGGACGGGTTGGTGATCGGTTCCCTCGCTTCGGGAACGCAGAGCATGGCCCCGGTAGACAACCCCGACAACGACGTCTTCGTTCGCGTCGTCTCGAGCGGCAACCCCGAGCCAGCCGACCACGTCGGCACGCTCACCGAGCTCGAGATCGTCGCAGGACAACCCGGCCGGCGATCCCTGGCTCAACATGCTCGTCCGCCTGCCGGGACCGATCGAGGTGGTCGCGACGGGGGCGCCAACACGTTCTTTGCGACCGCACCTTCCTGCACCGGGATTGAATGCGACAGAGCGTACGTGGACGGCGGCTTCCTCGCCGAGGTCTCCTCGTGCCGGAACCCGGCACGATACTGGCCTTCGTCGACGGTATCTTCGACCATCGGCAGGGTCAGCATCAGATCCTGCTGCGAGGCGCGGACGACATCGTGACCGGAACACCTCCGGCTGCGGTCGACGCGTTCCCGATCTTCGACAACGATCTCTCGGGCTCCGACCGCCGGGACAGCGTCATGGTGGTCTTCGATCGCGCGGTCGAGAAGACGAGCGCCGAGAACGTCGCGAACTACTCGCTGGCATCGCTGGGTGCGATCGACGGTGCCCAGCGGCTGGACGCTCCCGATGACAACCGGGTCGTGCTGCTGATCCGCAACCAGCAGCCCGACGGCTTCTCCGAGGCGATCACCGTGAACGGAGTCCGGAGCCTCGAGGACGAGGCACCCATGCTCGCCCCGCAGACGCTGCGATTCTTCAACGGCGTGCATCGAGCTGGACAAGGTCGACGCGCCGGATCCCGATGGGCTCGCGAGCGAGGAAGGCTGCGAGGACCGCTCGCGTTATCTGACCCCGGACGACTCGCCGGACAGCCGGGTCTCGTTCACCGGCACGGTGACCGGAGTCTTCGGCGATGACTACACGTTCCAGGACGTTCCGGGCCTGCGCGCGGGTCTGTGGGTCCATCTGCCGGGAACGGCCCTCGTCCGCGGCCACGCGTACATTCTGGCCGGAGTGCTCCGGGAGATTGCGGGCCAGACGCAAGGGAGGAGCATGGTCTACCGTGCGGGATCTCGGGCCCGGGCCGTCATTCGTTCCGGCCATCCAGTCGATCCGCGTCCTGACCGACGACACCTGCGACGACGCCCAGCGGTTCCTCACGGGAGAGGACTACGAGGGCATGCTGGTGACGGTCGATCGCGTGGTGATCACCGCGAGCCAGCCCCGGGAGCCAGCTTCCATCGTCGCGATCCCGGGCACGTTCAATTCGCTGAGCGCGACCCGCCCGCGGCTTGACGCCGCCGGTCCGCAGGACCAGATCCTGATCGCGAGCCAGGGGGCAACTTCACGTTCGCCGCGACCGCGGGCGAGATCGTGACCGTCACCGGCGTCCTCGGACGCGTCGACGGATCCTTCGCGATCTTCCCGCGCAGCGACACCGACCTCTTCGACTACGGGCCGGTTCCGACGTTCAGCCTGCCGCTCGACGTGTCGAAGTCCGCGACGCAATCCCGCGACCCGGACATCGTGCGCGGCGTGAACGGCGAGCTGTTCATGGCCTGGTGGCGCGTCCACCACGAGTCGGTGCATTCGCTCTCGCTCGACAACACGCTGAACTGGTCCGTGGCCATCCCGGTCATGAATCAGGGCGCTCAGCCCGCCCTGGCCGTCACGCCCTCGAACAAGATCGGCGTGCTCGGCGCGAGCACGGATGCACTCTTCTTCAAGCAGTCGACCGACGGCGGCTTCCAGATCGATCCCTTGATCACGCCGGTGGACGCGAATCCGACGCGATACCCCGCGTTGACCGTCGGAAGCGGCGAGCACTTCCACGCCGCGTGGGAGCGAACGGGCGCGGGCGTGTTCTACTCGCGGTCGCTCACCGGAGGTGAGGACTTCACTACGCCCTACACGATCGCGCTCAACGGCAAGGGCGACGAGAACTCGATGGCGCGCATCTGCGCTTCGGATCAGGACCGCGTCTTCGTGTTCTGGCAGTACGACCAGCCCGGCGATCCGAGCGTCCACCGCGTGCTCTACCGCCGCTCCCTCGATGCCGGGGCGACGTTCACTACGGCGCGCCGCGTGCGCGACGAGTCGAACCCGCTGACGAGCACCATGAAGCTCGCCGTCCTCGGGGACGCACAGGTGGGACCCCAACGGCACCATCTACGTGATGGGGCTGGACGAAGCCGGCGGCATCGCTTTCCTCAAAGTCGACCAACAACGGCCTGACGTTCGGTCTGGTCGGCAACCTTCCCGAACCCGCCGCCCGCGGCCAACTCTGCCCCAAGAGCTTCGCCGTCGGGACCGACGGGAAGATCCACGCGCTTGATCGGCGTCTGCGGCACGGCGCTTTACTACACGCGCTCCGACGATGGCGGTGCGTCCTGGGGACCCGCGGCAAACGTCTCGAGCTCCAGCTCGCCGACGGTCGGGGAGCCGCGCGGCGCCAAGATCATTCTCGATGGGACCGGCACTCCGGTCATCGTCTGGTTCTCGTCGGTCGGTGGATCGACGGAGATCTACTCGTCGAGGCTGCTGCACTGAAGCGACACATGCCACGAATAGTCTCTTGAGCGACGCCCGGGCACCGCGCACCGGGCGCCGCGTGGCTCCCGCGAAGAATTCGACTCCCACCCCGTGTCGAACGGCTCGACCGCGGCACGTCTCTTTTCCCTGGGCGCGTGCCTCGTCGCGCTGCTCGCCGCGCGGCCCGCGTGGTGCGGCTGGCAGACCTTCGGCCTCACCGACGGACTCGCGGCGCTGCGCGTCACCGCGATCGCCCAGGACCACGACGAAAACCTCTGGTTCGCCTCCATGCACGGCGTGAGCCGGTACGACGGCGCGTTCTTCCGAAACTTCGGACAGGCCGACGGCCTCGCGAGCGACGACGTGCGCGCGATGCTCATCGACCGCGGCGGCCGCATCTGGTTCGGCACGGCGCAAGGCGTGAGCCGCTACGACCGCGGCACGTGGACCACTTTCGAAGTGGGCGATGGCCTCGTGTCCAACGACGTGCGCGCCATCCTCGAGGATCGCGCCGGACGTTACTGGTTCGCGACCGGGGACTTCGGCGTCAGCCGCTACGATGGCGCGACGTGGACCACCTTCCGGCAGTCCGACGGCCTCGCGGCCAACCAGCTTTCATGCCTCTACGAGGACGCCGCCGGAAACCTGTGGTTCGGGACGCAGGGTGGAGGCCTCAGCCGGTTCGACGGCACGACGTGGACCACCTACACGACCGTCAACACCTCCAATGGACTCGCCGCCGACTGGATCGAGAGCATCCTCCAGACGCGCGACGGCGCGATGTGGATCGGGACCCGCGCGGGCGGGCTCAGCCGCTTCGACGGGACGTCGTGGACCCGCTACACCACCGCTGGAGCTCTGACGTTCGTGGACGTGACGGCGCTGCGGGAAGACGCCTCGGGACTCTTGTGGGTCGGCTCGAGCACGGGCCTGGCGCGCTACGACGGTCGGGCCTGGCGCGCGTACACCACCGCGGACGGTCTCGCCGGCAACCTGGTCGCGGCGCTCGACATCGACCGCGCCGGCAACCGTTGGATCGCGACCGACAACGGCGTGAGCCGCTACGACGGCGAGAGCTGGACGTCCCACCTCGATGCCGGGCTCGGCGCGTACGGAGCGCAAGCGGTGATGGAGGATCGGGCCGGCAACGTCTGGGCGGCGACGGCAGGCGCCGGGGTGGCCCGCTACGACCGGGGCGACGTGGACGAGCGTGACCGCCGCCTCCACGAGCGGGGACTCGCGAGCGACGTGGTCAACGCCGTGCTGCAGGATTCGACGGGTGCAATGTGGTTCGCGACCCTCTCCGGAGCGTCGCGCTTCGACGGCAGTCTCTGGCGCACGTTCACCATCGCCGACGGTCTGCGTCGGTAATAACGTCACCGCCCTCGCGCGCGATTCGAGCGGCGGCGTGTGGGTCGGCACGACGGCGGGCCTCAGCCGATACGACGGCGCGAGCTGGAGCTCGTACACCACCGGCAATGGACTTCCCGCGAATCGCGTCCGCGCGCTGTGCGTGGATCGCGCGGGCCGGATCTGGTGCGGCACCAGCGCGGGGTCGCCGTCCGCGACGGCGGCGTCTGGACGCGCTACTCGACGACCGACGGCCTCGCCGGCGTGAACGTCTACGCGATCTTCCAGGATCACGCGCACGCGATGTGGTTCGGCACGACGACCGGTCTCAGCCGCTTCGACGGCGTTTCATGGCGGACCTATCGCACCGCCAACGGACTCGCCGCCGACTGGGTGCTCTGCATCACCGCGACGCCCGACAGCGTCCTCTGGATCGGAACCGCGGGCAGCGGGGTGAGCCGCTTCGACGGCGACGCGCTCTGGCAGACCTACACGACTCAGGAAGGCCTACCCGATGGGACTGTGAGCGCCGCCTGCGTGGAGCGCTCGGGCAGCCTGTGGTTCGGCACCGTATCGGGGGCCGTCCTCTACGAGCCCGCGCGCGTGCCGCCCCAGACGGTGATCACGAGCGCGCCGCCCGCGATCTCGGCGAACACCTTGCAGACCGTGCATTTCCTCGCGGCGTATCGACAGGTGCTCGGGATCGAGTTCTCGAATTCGCTCGACTCGGCGCCGTGGTCGCCATGGGGACTCGAGGACGCCTGGGTCGGCCGGGACCTGGCAGACGGCGTGCACACCTTGCGCGTGCGCGCGCGCGACCGGCTGCACCATGTCGATCCCACGCCCGCCACCTGCACGTTCGAGGTGGCCGCGACGCCACCGGCGCCGATCATCACCTCGCCGGTCTTCCGCCAGCCGGTGCGCGACACGCTGGTCGTGAGCGGCACCGCCGAAGCCCTGCGGTTCCGTTCGTTCCGCGTGGACATGAGGCCGGCGGGAGCAACCTCATGGGACCCGCCGGTGGGGACACTGCTGGCGCAGTCGACCACGCCGGTCGCCGACGGGTTTCTCGCCGGCCTCGCGACCCGCTCGCTTCCGGACGGAGACTACGAGCTCCGTCTCGCGGTGCAGGACACTCTCGGACTCACCGGGGTCGCGCGGGTCACGCTCTTGTCATCGACAACGTCCCGCCCTTTGCGGCGCAGACCACGCCAGCCCTGGTTTCCGCGCTGAACGGGGGCGACGTGTTCACGACCCATCGAGAGGCCCACGTGTACATCCCGCCGCGTGGACTGCAGCGCGACGCGACGGTTTCCCTCGAGGCGCTCGACCCGTCGACGGTGCCGGCCACGCTGCCCGACGGCGCGACTCGCGTGGCGGCGGGCTTCGCGATCGGCACCGACGGCGTCCCGCTCGAGAAGCCCGCGGTCCTCGATTTCGCGGTCGCCGAAGGTGCGACACCTCACGCCACGCACCTCGCGCTTCATGCCTCGGGTTCGGACAGCGTGTGGCGCCGAGTGGGCGGGACCCTCGACCCCACCGGAGCGCGGATCACGACGTCCTTCTCCGGAGCGGGACGGTATGCCCTGTTCGGCGCCCCGCCGAGCTCACCGGATCTCGCCGCGCCGCTCACGGTCTCACTCACGCCGCGCGTCTTCTCGTCGCGCCGTGCGTTCGGGAACGTCCCGGTCCGGATCAGCTTCGCGCTGGCGCGGGAGGGATCCGTGCGGGTGACGATCCACAATCGCGCGGGCCGCATGGTGCGGATCTTGGCGTCGGGCCAGACGCTCGGTCCCGGAACCAACGTCGTGAGCTGGGATGGGAAGGACGAAGATCGACGCGATGTCGACTCGGGCATGTACTTCGTGACGGTGGAAGCGCTGGGCGAGAAGCACACCGAGGCCATGGCCGTCGTCCGATGATCGTGCCGTGCGGACGTTCACCTCGATTCGCGGCGTTGCTGGCCGCGCTGCTCGCGGCGCTCGCGACGTCACCGGCGGCGCACGGCATGCCGAGCAGTCAGGTGCCGGTGGGGGCACGCGCGATCGGCATGGGCGGCGCGTTCAGCGCGATCGCCGACGATGCGAGCGCGCTGTTCTGGAATCCCGCCGGCCTCGTCGGCATCGGGCACCAGGAGTTCACGATCTCGCATGCGGACCTGTACGGTACGGGGAACCACGACGACCTCGCATCGTTCGTGCTACCGCTTTCGCCGCGACTCACGGTGGCGACCGACTGGTACCACTCGGGGTTCGACGACGACGAGCTGGGTTTCACCGAGAACCGCCTGACGTACGGCGCCGCCCTCAAGGTGCGTCCGTGGCTGTGGGCGGGCGCGAACGCCAAGTTGCTCACCCGCAGCACCAGCCTCGACGGCCTGAGCATCCTCTCGGGCCGCGGCCTGGGGCTCGACGCCGGCCTGATCACCTCGCCCGCAGATCGCTGGCGCCTCGGCCTGGTCGCGCAGGACATCACGGGTACGGACGTGCGCTCTTCCGCAGGCGAGGTCGAGAACGCCTACGCGCCCAACTTCCGCTTCGCCACGGCCTACACGCAGCCTCGCATCGGCACCGCGGCGTTCGACGTCGACGACCGGTGGCACGTCGGGCTCGAAGTCACGCCGCACCCGTCGCTCGCTCGCTCCGGGTCGGCGCCGAGCAGGACTGGGACGGAATCGAAGACGTGACCTGGTCGATGGGCCTCGGCATCAAGGTGGGCCCGGCGCGTGTGGACTGGGCGCGCAACATGCCCCCGACGCTGGATGCGACCGATCACTTCTCGCTCGCCCTGGAATTCAACTTCAATCCCGCGCAGGTGCGGATCGACAAGGTGCAGACCGACGAGTTGTACACCTCGCTCTACAAGTCGTACGCGCGCGACGGCTTCGGAACGGTTCAGCTGCGCAACTTGCAAGATGGGCCGCTGACGACCAAGGTCAGCGTCTTCATCCCGGAGCTGATGACCACGCCCAGCGAGCAGGAGGTGACGCTGCGACCGGGTGCGGTGAACGAGCTACCGCTCACGGCGGTGCTGGACGAGGCGGTGCTGGGCCAGCGGGGCGACCGGCCCGTCCAGGTGCAGGTGAGCGCGAGCTATCAGAGCAAGCGGCTCGTGCGGCGCGAGAAGGGCGCGACGCGAACGATCGCGTACGCCCCCGGAGCGATCAACTGGGGCGAGGGCATGGCGCAGGCGGCGGCCTTCGTCACGCCGCGCGATCCCGCGGTGGACGCGGTGGCCCGCCAGGCCGGTCGGCTCGTGCTCCAGCTCGAGAACAACCCCTTCGGCAACCGGAACGTGGCGTTCGCCGCCGCGATCACCGACGCCCTCGCGGACCTGGGCGTGACCTACGTGCCCGATCCCACCAATCCGTTCTCGACGATCTCCGCGAAGCCGCACGCGGTGGACACGATTCACTACCCGTTCCAGACTCTCGACCGGCTGAGCGGCGATTGCGACGACACCACCGTGCTGATGGCCTCTCTGCTCGGGAACCTGGGCGTCAACACGAGGTTCGTGGACGTTCCCGGCCACATCTTCCTGCTGGTCGATACCGGCTTGCGCGAGCGCAACCGGTCCGCGCTGGGCGTCGACAGCACCCTCATGGTGATCGCCGACGAGCAGGTCTGGATTCCTCTCGAAACGACCTCGCTGGCGCAGGGTTTCGCCCGGGCCTGGCGCGACGGCGCCGACCAGATCACCGCCGCGATGGCGACGGACACGGTCCGCACCTTCGACGTCACCCAGGCTCAGACGCGTTACGAGCCCGCCACGCCGCCGGGCGAGCGTCGCATCCGCGCACTCGACGAAGCCCACTTCAACACGCGCCTGCAGGCGGAGGCGAAGGGAATCTCGTCGATTCGCGAGGAGTACTTCGCGGCCCGCTTCGGTGCGAGCACCCGCGAGCTCGAGGCAACCGCCGATGCGCTCGAGCAGGTGGCCCGGATCGAGTTCGAAGGGGAGCCTCGAAGGAGCCCGCTCACGGCTCGAAGGCGCACTCGCCAAGGCGCCCAACTCGGCGAGCGTGCACAACAACCTCGGCGTGGTGCTCGCCGCGATGGACAGCCTCGCCGCCGCCGACGAGCACTGGCGATCCGCCCAGGCGCTTGGACGCCCGGATCCCGGGATCGCATTGAACCGCGGAATCGCTTGCTGGGCGCGCGGCGACAGCGCCGGCGCCGTGCCGCTGATTCGCGCCGCGGTCGCGGAGGCCGGCGGTCATGCCGCCGCGTGCAAGCTGGTCGGCCTGAGTCCCGAAGACTCCGCGGACCGCGGGGCGGATCTTTCGAAAGAGGAGTTGACCCTGCGTGGCAGAATCCGTAACCTCCTACGGCAAAGCGAAGTTGCAGGCAATGAGAGAGACCACGCTTCGAGTCGTCTCGCCCGGCTCCCAGCCGGCGCTCCCGAATATTCCGCTGCGTGAAATGGCCAAGTACCTGTACTGGATCGAGTGAGAGGAGCCACATGCGACGCAACCGAGTGTTCTGGGCTGTGACCGCGCTGTTGGCGGTGACTTCCGCATCTGCTTGGGCCGCCGACGACCGTTCGAAGTACGGCGTGACCCTCGCCATGAGCGGAGAAGAGGCCCGCGCCGAATCCCTTTTCATCACCATGCTGTCCCACACGCACGGCGACGCTCGTGCGCTGAACAACCTCGGCAACATCCGCCTGTTGCGAGGTGAGAACGGCGTGGCGTTCGCCTTCTACGAGCGGGCGGTGCGCGGCGACTCCTCGACCCGGGCATCCACCTCAACCGCGCGACCGCGCTCCTGATGCTCGGCGACAAGGAGCGCTCGGAAGTGGCCTTCGCCCGCGGCGTGGCGCTGGCCGGCGGCGTCGAGCAGGCGCAGGCGTTGCTCGGCATCCCGCCCGAGAAGCAGCCGGACGAGAAGCAGCCGGAAGAGCGCGGCGCGAAGAAGACCGCGATCGACCCCGAGCAGATCCGGGCGATGCTGAAGCAGGCTGCGAGCTCGGTTCCGACGGTTCCGGTGGCCGCCGGTGCCGCCAAGCCGACCACGGGCAAGGCCCCGTCGGCGTGGCGCTCGGCCGGTCCGCGTGCCTCCGACGGCAGCGAGACGACGGGTCTCCTCTACTGGAAGCGCTGAGTCTCTAGCCCGCTGATTTTCTCCATCCCCACGTGAGCGGATCGACCCCAATCGTCCGGGTCCCGCGCTCGCATGGGGGCCATGATCGGTGCCGGCTGCGGCCTGATCGTGGCGGTCGCCTGGGCCCTCGGGTTGATGCGCCCCTCGACCTCCGCCTGCACGATTGGTGTTACCGGCGGCGCGGTCCCGTCCAGGCATCGGACCGTATCGCGCTCGTCGAGGTCGACGATCAGACGATCCGTGCCTTCGGGCGACGTCTGGCCGCTGCCGCGCCGCAACTACGCCATCGCGATCGACGCGCTCGAGGACGGCGGCGCGCAAGCGATCGCATTCGACCTGCTCTTCCCCGGCGACAATCCCGAGGATCCGGTCAGCGACCAGCTGCTGACGTCCGTCACCGCCTCGCACGACAACGTGATCCAGGCGATGGCATTCCAGCGCAGCGACGCCTCGATGAGCAGTGAGATGGCGCTCGTCGCCGATTCCTCCGCGCTGATACCTCACGGCCGGCCGGTCTCGCGGCAGCGTCTGGCCGTCGCCCAGAGCGTGTCGCTGCCCTTTGGCGATCTGCTCGCCGCTGCACACGACGTCGGACACACGGCCGTGCTCATCGACGCCGATGGTGTCGTCCGCCGCATTCCGCACTACATCCGCTTCGGCAAGCGGGCGTACGGCTCGCTCGCGATGCGGCTCCTCGAGGTGGCCGCGCGCAAGGACAGCACACTGCCGCGGCTCGAGCTGGCGCCCGAAGGAATCGTGATGCACTGGAAGGGACGCCGCATGCAGGTGCCCAGCGACGACGAAGGCGCGACGTCGATCGCCTTCGCGGGGAACAGGGTGCGTTCAAGAACCGCTACTCGATGCTTCAGCTGCTGCAGTGGTATCGCGACGACGACACCACGTCGCTCGTCCGGGCCTTCCGCGGCAAGTTGGTGCTGATCGGAGCCACGGCGACCGGGGAGCGTTCGAGCGACGTGGGAGCGACGCCGTACACGAGCACCTCGCCGCTCGTCTACATCCACGCCAACGGGGTGAACGCCGCACTCCACGGGCGGTTCCTCAGGACCCCGCCGGGCCACTGGACCATCCTCGGACTGATCGCGCTCGGCGTCGCACTCGGCCTGCTGTATTCACGGCTCTCGCTCCTGCGCGCCGGTCTGGTCGCACTCGGCGTGCTGCTCGGCATCGCCGCCATCGATTACGGGCTGTTCGTCTTCGCCGACGTCGACCTTCCGGCGCTGGGAGCGCTGCTGGTGCCGCCGATCACGTGGGCTGCGGTCGGGAACGCGTGGGCCCGCGAGACCGAGCGTCTTGGGCGCGAGCGCGCCAAGGAGCTCGGCGTCGCGCGCTCGATCCAGGAGCACTTGCTGCCGTCCGCGCCTCCGAAGATCGAGGGACTCGATGTCTCCGGCCGCAACATCCCGGCGGATTCGATCGGCGGGGATTACTTCGATTGGATTTTGCTCGAGGACGGCTCGCTCGCGGTGGTCGTCGGCGACGTCAGCGGACACGGGATCCCGGCGGCGCTGCTCATGGCGCACATTCGTGCGTCGCTGCACGCGGTGGCGCAGGCCGGGCGCTCTCCGGAGGAGATGGTCGAGTCCGTCAACCGCTCGCTCGCTCGCGCCGCGCTGCCCGGCAAGTTCGCCACGTTCTTCCTCGGCGTGATCTCGGTCGGCGAGCAGCGGCTGCGCTACTGCAATGCCGGCCACAACTCGCCCCTGCTGCTGCGCGACGGCAAGGTGATCGAGCTGGGCGCCACCGGGCTGCCGCTCGCGGTCATCGAGAACATGCCTTACACCGGCGCGGAGGAGACGTTCGTCGTCGGCGACACGCTGGTGATCTACAGCGACGGGATTCCCGAGGCGCCGCAGCGAGCGCAGCCGAAGCAGTTCTACGGCGACGAGCGGTTGCAGGAGTGCGCGCTCGCACTGTCGGCCGCCCATCCGAACGCCGCCGAGATCGTGGAGCGGATGCTCGCCGACGTGCGCGCGGTGGCGGGCGACCTCATGCACGTCGACGACGTCACACTAGTGGTCGTGCGTCGGACCTGACCGGGAACGATCACGGATCGATCACGGCTTCAGGCGCGATTCACGGTCACCCCGCGAATCCTGGCCGGGAGGACAAACGGCGCATCGATGTTGAAGCCGAACGGGGATTCGGGCGTGCGCGTGAAGAAGCTCACCATTTGCCGAAAGACGGGCTTCGGCAGGGGAGGCCCATGATTTCGGCCGAGGCGAGCTGGAATTGGCCCTGCCGGCGTAGGAACGCAGCGTGCCGCGGGCGGTAACCGGGACTCGACCGAACACGTACGTCAGTGGATCCGTGAATCCCTTCGGAGGATTGACACGCTTGTACTCGTCAATGTCCACAAAGACGCTGCCGGTCAGCTGTCCCCTGTCGAGCATGCGGATGTCCGGCTGGGACAGTCCCCGCGGAATCTTCTCCTTCGCATTGAACGCCAGATAGGAGTTGAGCTCGCCTTCCGTGATGGTGGTCATCCTCCTGGAGGGCGGGTGGGATGCGCCGCCTTGCGTCATCGCCTCCAGCTTGAACTGAAGCCGGTCTCCTGCTTCGCGTGACACGATCGCCGCCGCGGAACTCGAGCCGCACGCGATCGCGGCCAGCAGGACGACCGAGCCGATTCGCCAAGGTCTGACGTTCATGAACACAGACTACGCCCGGAGGCCCCGCGGCTTCCACCCTTCCCGGGGGCGGCGGCATGGCGAGCCGTCAAAGAGTAGTATCCGCCCATGCCGCTGCCGCCCGGCACCAAGCTCGGTCCCTACGAAGTCCTCGCGCCGCTCGGCGCGGGCGGCATGGGCGAGGTTTACCGCGCGCGCGACACCCGGCTCGAGCGCAGCGTCGCCGTCAAGGTCCTGCCGCCGCATCTCTCTTCCAACCCCGAGATCCGCCTTCGTTTCGAGCGCGAGGCCCGCACGGTCTCATCGCTCAATCACCCGCACATCTGCTCCCTGTACGACGTGGGGCACCAGGATGGCATCGACTATCTGGTGATGGAGCTGGTTGACGGCGAAACCCTGGCCCACCGGCTCGAGCGCGGTTCACTGCCGCCAGCGGACGTGCTGCAGTACGGGATCGAGATCTCGGATGCTCTCGATCGTGCGCACCAGAGCGGCATCGTGCACCGCGACCTGAAGCCGGGGAACATCATGCTGACCAAGTCCGGGGCGAAGCTCATGGACTTCGGTCTGGCGCGCGCCACGGGACTCGCCGACCCCAAGGGAAGAAGCGGCCTCACCATGGAACAGCTGACCCAGTCCCCGACGGTGGCGGCCCCGTTGACGGCCGAGGGGACGATCCTCGGGACGTTCCAGTACATGGCGCCGGAGCAGCTCGAAGGCAAGGAATCCGACGCGCGGAGCGACCTGTGGGCGCTCGGGTGCGTCCTGTACGAGATGGCCAGCGGGAAGCGCGCGTTCGCTGGGAGGAGCCAGGCGAGTCTGATCGCGGCGATCCTGGAGCACGAACCCACTCCGATCTCCGAGCTGCGACCGATGATGCCGGCCGCGCTCGACCGCGTGGTGAGGGCCTGCCTGGCCAAGGATCCTGAGGAGGCGGATCCAGACCGCGCACGATGTCAGGCTGCAGCTCCAGTGGATCGCGGGGGAGGCGTCGCAAGCGGGCGAGTTGCCGGCGCGCCTTTCGCGGGCCCGCCGCGGATCGCGGGCGCGAGAGCGGGCGGCGTGGGCGATCGGGATCGCGGCCGTGGCAATCATCGGGTTCCTGGCCGGTCGCATGATGGGGGGCTCGCGCGGCAACCGGCCCATCACTTTCGCAACCCCGACACCTCAGGGCATGACGGTCTTCACGCCCGCGAACATGGCTCTCTCGCCCGACGGAAACCTTCTCGCGTTCGCGGCCTACGATTCCTTGGGAGCCTCGCGGTTGTGGATCCGGGCGCTCGATTCGTTGGAACCGAGAGCGCTCCCGGGCACCGAGGGGTGATTTACCCGTTCTGGTCACCAGACAGCCGGATGCTCGGATTCTTCGCTGGCGGGAAATTGAAAAAGGTGCCCGCGGGGAGGGCCCGTCCAGGTGCTGTGCGACGCGAACAGCGGAAGGGGTGGCACCTGGAATCGGGATGGCGTCATCCTGATCGCGCCTTCCGGCGACGGCCCTCTCCATCGCGTCAGCTCCAACGGTGGCCCGTCCGCACCGCTCATGGCGCTCGACAGCACGCGGCACGAGAGCGGCCAGCGGTGGCCGTGCTTTCTTCCCGACGGGCGCCACTTCCTCTACGTGTCGATCCCGCCGCTTCGCGGTGAGTGCCAGACCTACGTGGCTTCGCTCGATGGCAAGGAGAAGAAACCGGTCCTGAGCTCGAGTCAGGGAGCGGTCTTTGCCCCGCCGAACTTCCTCGTCTTCACCCGCGGGCGGACGGTCCTCGCGCAGCGCTTCGACCCGGGGGCTCGACGCCTCAGTGGTGAGCCGACCGCCATCGCCGAGCTGCGCGACGTGAGCGCCAACCTCGGCGAACCGTGCGCCTCCACGTCGAGAGCCGGGGCGCTTTCTATCTGGACGCCGCTCCGACCCGGTCCCGATTGGTATGGTTTGATCGCGCGGGCCACGAGCAGGACGCCGTCCCGGTGCCGCCCGGACCGTACAGTGTGGTCTGCGCTCTCGCCCGATGGCCGTCAGGCGACGATCGACCGTCAGAACACGCCCGCGTCTCAGGACATTCTGATCATCGACCTGGTGCGCTCGACGTTGACGCAGCTCGTCACGGAGCCGGGATACTCGCGGGGCCCGGTTTGGGATCCCGCGATGGGCAGAAAGTGTTTTACTCCTCCAACCGAGACGGGCCGTACGATTTCTTCGCGCGATCGACCACGAGGAATGGGTCCGAAGAGGTGGTGTTCAAGTCGAACGTCCTGCTCAAGACAGCCGATGACGTCACACCCGACGGACGCTACCTCGTTTTCGACCAATACGAGCCCGCAACCGGCCACAGGATATCTGGCTCCTGCCGCTAGTCGGCGACCGGAAGCCAGTTCCATGGCTCGCACACCATCCAATGAGAACAACGCTGCCGTGTCCCCGGATGGTCGTTGGGTCACCTACCTGAGCAACGAATCGGGCCAGTTCGAGATCTACGTCGCGCCGTTCGCGGGTGGAGGATCGAGGGTCCAGGTCTCGAGAGGTGGCGGCGGTGGCAACACGTGGCGGTCGGATGGCAAGGAGATCATCTACTCGGGTGCAAACGGGATCATGGCCGCCGAGGTCCGTGCGGGCGACCAGATCGACGTCGGCGAACCTCATGCCCTATTCAAGCCACCGCCGGGAACCACGGGGTGGGCTCCAACCCCCGACGGCCGGCGCTTTCTGCTTGGACTCCCCGTCGATACGGAGGTCCCGCGGACGCCCACGATCGTGCTCAACTGGACCGCGGGGCTCGAGCGGCGGCACTGACGTCCCGCCACCATTCCCGCAACGAGTTGTGCAACGCCTGCGGTGGGCGGCCATTCGAGGCGGGCCGTGCGTGTCCGACCAGGGCTGCCTGTCGTCAGCTCCGGTTCCACGCTCCGAGCAGCCGCCTGAGAACGATCATCTCGGCGGTGTGATAGCCGTTGTGCTCCGAGAGCACCATGGCCTCTCGCGCCACCGTGTGGTGCGGCTGCGCCTCGGGATGATCGATCTTCGCGAACAGGTCCGTGCTGCGTTTGGCGATCAGACGCTTCATGGCGGCGAGCTCGCGTTCGAACTCCTCGACGCTCGCATCCCACGCCGCGCCGTTCGGTGGCGCTTCGTCCTCGGGCCAGTACCCGGCCGGCCACTTGGGCGACTGGTGTTCGGGGTCGCGCGAGAAATCCACGATGTCCCATTGCGAGATTCGCATGTGCTCGAGCACCTGCCAGGGCGAGTGAGCGGCCCTCCGGCCGGACGCCGCGCAGCTCCGCCGGAAGGTCGCGGATGGCGTCGGCGAACGTGGCGTACGCATGCCCGCCGTCCAGCTGGCGAACCAGGAGGTCCCGCAACGCCTGGTCGATCGCGACCGTTGGACTGGCGCCACCTGGCTTGGATGGACGACGTGTCGGCGAAGGCGAAGCGGAACGTGGCGGACGCGCCGCGGTCCGCGTGGGCCGAGCCTTTGCGTGCGTACGGACGTCGATCGCGGCTGCGCGGGGCGACGCGCGGACGTGGTCTTGCTGCGTGACGCTTTCGCCATGATGGCCTCCCTGGAACTGAGTGATTGTCCTACGACCCGCACGCATTCTCCACCCGGCGCCACGAAAAGTCAGCCCGTGCGTGGTGGACCTGGCCAGATTCCATCAGCGCGCGCTCGGCTTCGCGTCGAAGCGGCGGTGGAACGCGTCGAGGGCCGCCGCCACATGGCTCGCGTCGAGGCCGTCGCGCGCGTTCGAGTGCGTTCGCCCGCGTCTTGGACCATGTCGCTCATGCCGCGCAGCGCTGCTGGCCGCCGCGTCGGCGTCGGCGAGCGCGGCGCGCACGTCGACGGAGGCGTCGCCGCGGATCGCGGCTCCGAGCCGCAGGCAGGCATCCCACAGGTCATAGTGTGCGCTCGCCGTACACGAACCGCGCGCTCGTCTTCGTCGAGCCGCGCACGCTCGCCGGGGAGGACGCGGCTGAGCGGGCCCGGTCGAGCGCCGACCGCGCGGTGCGCATCAACGCGCGGATCTCGGGCCACGACGACGAGGGTCCGCGACCGTCGGCTCCGGGCGCAGATGCGCGTAGGGCATGAGCGGCTGCGACGCGGCCGCGAGACGTCCGCCCGGGACGTTGCTGCCGAGCGCTCCGATCGTGACCTCGATCGCCATGATGTCGGTCGTCGCCGCCTCGAGCGCGGCATCGAAGTCGCGCATCGGCCCCGCGGCCGCCGGGTACGCGCGCGGCATAGTCGGCAAGCAGCGAGTCGACGTCGAACCCCGGCGACCACAGCGCCTGCGACATCACGAGGTGATTGAGCCGCCAGGCGCCCCAGCGCGCCGTCGGGACGTGCATGTACCGGAACGACCGCACGCCGGCGTCGTGATAGGCGAGGAGATCGGCCGCGATCACGTGGGGAACGCGAGCGGCAGCGACTTGAACCAGCTCACGTTCCAGTACTCGCAGACGCCGAGCGATCCGGGTCGCGCGGCCCACGGCGATCGCGTCCACGCCTCCCATGCCGAGGCGTTGCGACCGTTGAACTCCCGGCACGCCGGATCGCCCAGGGTGTGCGCGTAGCATCGGTAGTACGGGAAGAACGTGACCATGGTCGTGCCGTCCTCGGCGGGGATCGACGCGCGCGACGGCGGCTGGAGCGTCTCGAGGTACGCGGGCGCCGACAGCACGACCCGCCGGCGGAGATCGCCGCGGTGGCGGGCGTCGCGCACGGCATCCGCGAGCCGCGCGAGCAGGTCCGTCATGCGATCCGATGGCCCGCCGATCGCGCGACACGCATCGCACTTCGCACCAGCGTCCGCCATCGAGCGGCCACACCTCCAGCAGGTCGGCGTCTCGCAGGTCGCCGTCCCGCAGGCTCCGCGACCAGGTTGCGCGCCAGCTCGCCGACGGCGGCCAGGTTCGACGTGCAGAAGTTGTCGCCCGACCTGCCGCGGATGTCCAGGCTCCGCCGGCCGCCGTGGAGTCCGTACCACTCGGGTGCGCGGCGTAGTACCGCGCCGGGCTCAGCAGGTCGGTTGGATCGAGTGACCGCCCCCGGTGAGGCGAAAACCGAGCTTGCGGAGCAAGGGCACGTTGGGTTCGGCCGCCGTCCAGACGTTGAGCCGCCGGCGCGCCATCCAGCGGAGGAACGCGGGATTGCCGCGCGGCTCCCACGCCCAGAATCCACGCAGGTCGAATGCCGGCGACGACGTGGTGTCGAGGCGCGCCGGCAGCGACACCGCATCGCGCGGCAGCACCGTCTCCGCGTCGGCCGGGCCTGTAGAACCGCACGCCGATCCGCTCGAGCAGTGCCATGGCGCCGTACAGCGTCCCGGTTCGACCGGCGCCGGCGATCACCCACACCGTTCGCCCATGATCGCGGCGGGCGCGGATGCGGAAGGCGTCGCTCGAGCTGGTGTCGGCCGGCGCCGCGCCAAAGGCGCGCACCAGCGGCTGGCTCCGCGGGTCCCCGAGCACGATGCAATCACCCTCGGGCGGCAGCCGATCACCCGCGACGAGCCGCAGGTCGCGGTGCTCGAAGCCGGACAGCGGCCCAGGACGTCACGCAGCTCGACCGCGGCATACGATTCCGTGCACGCCGCGTTGTCGGTCGGGTCGCCGTCGTTCCAGTCGACGAGCGACTCGGCGGCGGCCGCCTGCTCGACGCTCGCGTATGGAGCGGCCGGGGCGACGATCGTGAGCGGCGTCGTCGGGAAGCGTCGTGGCGCGGTCGCGGGGGCGAGCAGCACGAGGAAGGCGGCCGCGCAGGAGACGCGACGTGACGCCGCGCGCTTGCGCGACCTCACGTCGCCGACCACTATGGCGCCACTCGACGATGTCCCCAACACATCTCTCCTCAGCCGGCCGCACCGTGCGGCGCCGCGTCGTGCACGCGGGTGTGATCGCGTCGGTGCTGCTCGTGACGCTCGCGAGCTGCGCGCCGAGCGGTTCATCCGGGATCGATCGGGCCGCGCTCGCGGCGGAGCGTATACCGAGGCGTTTTCACGCTCAACGGCGGCGCTCGTGTGGCCCGGCGCGACACGCGCGTTCCAGATCACGCCGGCGGGCGACCTGTACGATGGCGCGTGGACGGTCCGCATCCAGCCGCGCGAGGCGAGGACGGGGGCGATCGCCGCCGCGCCACGGGTGATCGCGTTCGAGGACCGCTGGCTTCCCGTCGCGCACTGGCTGAGGCGCGGCGACGACATCCGCTGGAGCTTCGAGGCGTTCGCCTGGCCGGCCGATGGTGACACCAACCTCTACGTGTCGCTCCTCGTTCGTGCCGACAACGAGACCGCCGAGCGGCGCGCGCGCGCGGCTCGAGCTGACGCTGGCGCCGCCGGATTCCACCGCCGCGTTCCTCGCGTGGGACGCTCCCGAGGCAGCGGAGGTGAGCGCGCGCCCCGCGGTGTGGGCGGCCGGCGAATCGTCGCGCGGAGGTGGCGGGCCTCGTGCCCGGCGCGCGGCCGGGAGCGGACGCGCGGACGCTCGCCCTCGACTGGACGCTGCCGCCGAACGGTGGCCGCGAGCAGCGCGTGGTGCTGAGCGCCTATCCGCGCCCGGCCGGTCGCCTCGCGGCGTTCGCGCGCGTGCCCCATGCGCGGCGCGCCGACGATGCGCGCGGCTGGTGGCGGCGCGAGGCGGACCGGGGAAGCGCGCTTCCGGCTCGGCGACCCCGACGTCGAGGCGGCGCTGTCGGCGGCGCGGATCACGCTGCTCGCCTGCCGCGAACGCCGCGGCAAGCACTGGTTCCCGCTCGGCGGCCCGTTCCAGTACCGCGACGTGTGGCTGCGCGACGGTGCGCGCGTGATCCAGGCGCTGGCGCTGCTCGGCTACGGCGGCGAGGCGCGTCAGCTCGCGCGCGGCTTCGCCTCGCTGCAGTGGCCGTGGGCGCGTTCCTGACCCAGCGCGGGCAGCCCGACGGTACCGGCCAGGCGTTGTGGGCGTTCGAGCAGGCGCTGTTGCGGCCGCCGGTCGCGCGCGACTCGCTGATGACGTTCGTGGACGCGGCCGCGCGCGCGTGGCGCTGGTGCGAGGCGACGCGCACCACGATGGCGGGTCTGGATCCTGGCCGCGCGCTGATGCCGTTCGCGGACCCGCGCGACAACGAGCTGGCGCGCGCACCGCTGGTCGGCACCGACGCGTGGACCCTCGCCGGCTACGGAGCGGCGAGGCGCCTCGCCGCGGCCGCCGGCCGCACCGCGCTCGCCGACTCGATCGAGCGCTCGCGCCGCGCCTACGCGGCCACCTTCATGGCAGCGCTGCGCGCGACGCCGCCACCGACGTGCCGGCGGCGTGGCGCGGCCGCGCTCGCGACTGGGGCAACGTCGCGGCGCTGTTCCCCTGCCACGCCGGCGAGGGAGCGCCGCAGGATTCGCCTCGAATGGGCGCGGCGATGCTCCGCGCTCGCCGCGCGCGCTGACGGCGGGCGGCGACGGCCTCGTGACCTACGGAGGCGCGGACTCACTGCACGGCTATCTCGGCGCCGACCTCGGCGACTGGGCGCTCGAATCGGGCGACCGGGCGACCGCGGAGCGCGCGCTGGCGGCACTGCTCCACTGGCGCTCCGCCAGCGGTGGCTGGGCCGAGCTGTTCTCACGTTCGAGCCGCGACTACGGCCGCAATCTTCCGCCGCACGTCTCGTCGGCCGCCGCGGTGATCGTGCTCGTCCGCAACGCGCTCGTCATGGATGACGGTCCGGCCCCCGTGTTCACCGCGCGGGCGCGCGAGGCGTGGTGGCGCGGCGCGACCGTGCGGGAGCTGCCGACTCGCTGGGCGACGATCGATCTCGAGTTCCGCCGCACGGCGGATGCCGCCGAATGGACGTGGACGCCGCTGCCGGTACCCGCGCGCCTGCGCCTGCCGCCGGGCACGGAGGTCGCCTCCCGCGCTTCCGCCGCTCCAGGTGACGTCGCCGACCGAGGTCGTGGCCCCGCCCGGGACGAGCCACGCGCGCGTGACGCTGCGGGCCGCTGCGCCCGCGAAGGCGTCGTGACGAAACGCGCGGCCAGGTCATACCGGCGCACCGGCGCCACGCCGCGCGCGGGTGGCCGCGTGCGCCACCGCGGCAGTCTCGCCGGGGCGATCGGCGCGCTCGTCGCGATCGCCGTCATCGTGATCGTGGTCGTGACTCGCCGGCATCCGCCACCGGCCCCGCCCGCGGATGGCACCGCGACGATGGAGCCGCAGCAGGCGCTCGAGCGCGGGATCCAGATCGCCCAGGGCGGTGCATACACGCAGAGCCTGCCGTATTTCCGCCGCGCGCTCGACGCGGGCGGCTGGAACGTGCACTGGAACTACGCCGCGGTGCTGAACAATGCCTCGATCGAGCTGCGCCGTCCCTTCGGCCTCGTCGTCCCCGCATCGCGCTCGGCCATCGAGCGCGTCGCGCTGGTGCGCGAGGCGCTGGACGAGGTGGCGGCGGCCGAGCGCCAGGTGCCCGATGCCCGCGCCCGGGCACGCCTGCGCGTCGTCCGCGGCCGGACGCTCGAGCTGTGGGGGTTTCCGGTCGAAGCACTCGGCGCGTACCGCGAGGCGCTGGCGATGGATCCCACCTGCGAGCCCGCCCGGAGCGCAGAGGCGGCGATCATCGCGTCACCTGCGAGACGCCGGCGGTCCCGCGCCGTGGACGTCGTCGAGTCCTTGATGGAGGCGTCCGCCCGGGGGCTCGGCTCATAGCACGAACGGGATCAGTGCACGGACGCGCTGACGATATCGCGGATAGGTCTCGGAAGTGGCGCGTGAGCAGCTGCTCCTCGGCGCGGAGCTTGAGCCAAAGACCGACCAGCAAGATCCCGCAGACCACGAACCTCGAGCTCCGCGCGCGTTCAGCAGGGCCGTGCCGAGCGCCATCATCAGGAGGCCCGTGTAGATCGGGTGGCGAACGGCAGCGATACGGACCTCGTTCGATCAGCTCGTGATCCTGCTCTGAACGTGACGGAGCTCGCTCCAATTGCGCCCTGAGCGTCAGGCGCGCCCATAGCGTCACGCACAGCCGAAGAGCACGATGGTCGCGGCCAGCCACTCGATGGAGGGCGTGGGTGTCCACAGCCGCTGGGCTCCGAGCCGCTCGGGTTGCGCGCGATCCAGTAGACCAGCGCGCCCACGCCGATCAGCAGCAGCCGACCCCCACTCCAACTCCGCTCCACCGTACGCTTCACGAACAACGCGGCGATGGCCCCAGGTGACGACGAACACGGCCCAGCAGGCAGACACCACCATCGAGGGCGCGTCGCTCATGCCGCGATGGTAGCGGGCGCCCGCTGGGTCCACAATTCACCGCGGGCGTGCCGTCTCCGACCTCGGGAAGAGACTCGCGACAATACGACATGCGCCCCTCCAGGCGGGTGGTCACAAGGCGCGGGCCCGGGCGTAGACTGAGGCATGCGCATCCTTCCGGCCCCTTGCCGCGGCACTCGTGACCTGTGCGGGATGTTCCTCGACCGCGGGCCCACGGCGGTCCAGGTTCCCGCCGACTCGGTCGCGAGCTACACCGTGATGTTCACCTCGACGTGGAGCGCGACGACCCATCCAGGTCGACTTTCCGGCGACCAGCGCCCACTTCTCCGGCCTGATCGGGACGACGCATGACGCCCGGTTGGATTCTGGCGCACCGGGGAGCTGGCTTCTCCGGGAATCCAGGCGATGGCGGAGCTGGGAGCGAAGTCGCCGCTCGAGGGGAGATCGCCGCGGGAATGGCGGCCGGCATGGTGCAGTACGAGCTGTCGGGCGAGGGGATACGACCGTCGCCGGGGAGGTCGTGCTCGAATTCTCGATCTCGAGCACGCACCCGCTCGTCACGCTGGTGTCCATGATCGCGCCGAGCCCCGATTGGTTCGTGGGCGTTGCGGATCTGTCGCTGCTCGACCACGGCGGCTGGACGGACCGTTCGACGGTTCCGCTCTACGGGTGGGACGCCGGGACGGACAACGGGATCACCTTCACCGCGCCCGATGCACCGTCGAGCCCCCATGTCCCGATCTCGGCGCTGACCGGCTGGGCCGTTCAGCGTCGGTGGAAGCGTTCCGCCGCTGGGCAGCTTCACGTTCCGCCGGCGCTGAGCTCTCAGGCTCCGCTCGCGGCCAACCTCTGCCTCTGCCGTCGTCGCCCCGCGAGGTGCAGCAGCACGCCGAGCAGGTTGAGGACCAGCGCGACCCCGATCAAGCTTGACCGCGAACATGAGTCGGTTCTCGACCTCGACGATCAGGACCACGGTGAGCCCGATGTAGAGCAGCGACACGACCGCGCCGGACGCGGAGGCGATCCGCAACCACGGTGGAGCTCGCAGGCCGATGCGCCCGGCCGCGAACAGCGGGATCGCGAACAGCACCACATAGGTCGAGGCGCAGAAGATGCCCGCCGCGTTGTCGAGCAGCTGGAATGCCTCCTGCATTCCGACTCCCAGGATACCCAGCAGACCGAAGGCGAGCGCGGTCGCGCCGACCAGCAGGATCGAGTTGAACGGCGTGTGGTAGCGCTGGTGGAGCCGCGTGAACCACGCCGGCAGCAGGTCGTCCCAGCCCGCCACCATCGGCAGCCGAGGCGTTGGCGGTGAGATAGATGCTCATCAGCGCCACCAGCCGCCCGATCGGGGCCAGGATGACGATCGAGACCACGCTACCGCGGCCACCGCGCCGAACTGGCCGAAGCCGCGGCTCAGCACCTGGGCGATCGGGCCGATCAGGTCCACCTGCTCGGGCTTGAAGTACGCCAGCACCGAGGAGGTGCCGAGAATGAACATCGCCGCGATGATGGGGGCCGCGATGACGACCGAGCGGCCGATGTTGCGGGCCGGCGTCTTGGCACTCGCCAGCCAGGATGGCGATGTACTCGAAGCCGGTGAGGCGCCGAGCGCCAGCTTGCTGAAGATGTTCAGGTTGGTCTTGAACAGCGCGGGGTCACCGAGCGAGAACGACGGGACCGCGACGGCGAACGGATGATACGCGCGCGATCTTCCCGGTCAGCACGGCGGCAGAACGGCAGTCCGATCAGCGCGAGGAAGGTCAGTGGCGGCAGCACGCCGCCAGCACCCACGGCGCTCCCACGTTGCTCAGGCAGGCCGACGGCGACCAGGACACCGACGCCCAGGCCGCAGCCAGCAGGGCTGATGTTGAACCAGCCACGCCATGGTTATCCAGTGGTTGTAAACAGAGCGTGTGAGGGGAGAGGTTCAGACCAAGGTGAGGCCACATGCCTCATAATTCAGATAAAGGAGCTGAAAGATCCACAGGTCCCACGCCACCATAGTTATTTTTAACTCCAGTTTGAACGAGTTTTGCTCCACGGGTATTCTCCGCCCGAGCAATTGCAAGGCTGATGGACGACCGCCGCAGTGGTGAGCAGTAGCAGTAGTAGACTGAGCAGCCATAAGCTGAACAGCTGTGGCTGCTGAGCTGGCGTGGTGGTGGTGCTGACCGCAGCGGTCTGGACCCACGAACAGATCTGGGTCAGGACCAGATCAGTGAGGCCGATTCCTTCCTGAAGAGGCGCCAGAGGCGCCACAGCCCGGGCCGCTGGATCCTCAGCGCGACCGGCTCCACACCATGCAGCCGCCATGATGATGCTTCCAAAAGCTGACCCTTCTGCAGAATGCCTGCGACCAGGCTCCCATGTCGCGATTTCGGTGACGCCTTCCACTGGCGGCTGGAAGCTATGATTGCAAGTCTCTGCGTGAGTGGATCTCTTTCGGCGCCGTCCGTCTTCTGATGTGAACTCCGCCAGGCTTTGCGTGGACTGTGGATGGTGCGCCTCCCGTTGGGGCGATTGGGTCAGGTTAGGAGCCCGGCGACCGCGTCGTTGCTCGGACGAGGCAAGGCGCAGCAGAGATCACAACGCCTGAATCTGGCGTCACTTCAGAGCTTGAGCACTCACTGATCCCTTTCGTCGCCGCCTTCCTGATCACGTCCGTCCTGGGATGTCCTGGACGTTGATGTCAGCGGGTCGCCAAAGGCTGACGGTCCCCGACGATGATCAGAAGGCGTGGTGGTGGCTGGCAGGTGGTAGTCCGCGCGAAGCCAGAGGCCTGGTCACGCCTGGATGGTTGTAGGGACTGGGCTTGGCGCCGTCCCATCCGATGACGAAGATGTCGGGGCCGCAGGAGCTGATGGTTGCCGCCCGGCGGATGCCGCTTAGCGCCTTCTATTGTCGACTGCGCACATCTCGATGGGTCGCAGGAAGCCCTGTGTGGTGAAGCTCGGCGTGAATGTCCGCCAGCGGCTCAACAATCGACGAGCCATTTCTGTCCGGGTTCGCCTCACCCCGCGTGGGCTATTTGCAGGTGGACCCAATGGTGAACGGACGTTGTCGGGCCCCCTTCGGGGTCGGTCCTGAAACCATGCGCTTCCGAGAGATCACCAGACCTTGTGGACGCCGAAAGAGCCGCTTCTGCGGGATCTCTGTGTGTGGGGGTCAGAACGCCCTCCACGGAGATGCTGGTCAGGCGTTAGATCGCCTGTCCACGCCTTCCCGCAAGAACTCCTGCCGAGGAGGGCGTTGCAGCCATCAAGAAAGTGACACCGTGCCCCCTCGTTTCTCTATGAAGACTGTGTACTTAGTGGGGTCGGCGCAGGCACTCCAGCGAAGCGCCTTCGCCTCGTACGGGCGTCAACAGCAGCGGGCTGGTACTGACGGCGGACGCCGGAAGATTGAGGTCAGATGCACCGGATAACCGTCGAACGGAGTGGTGTTGAGTTTGATGGCCCGCCAGCGTGGTTCGCTTCTCGGCACATCGGCCTGAAGAGCTTCAGCCTTCAGATATGGAAGCGTCGTGAGAATGCAGTCGCGCTGATCAGGACGGCGAAGGTCGGGCGACCTTCAGAGGCAGCCAGGTGGCACGCAACGACCTCCGCCCTGGTCGGTCGCCGCTCGCTCGATTGGCGCAAGATGTTCTCGGCCATGATGGCGCGACGGCGTGCTGTCGACGATGATCCCGAAGTCGATCAGCCGAGCGATACCAGGTTGGACGGGCACGCCGCGCAGATCCATGAAGGCACGCACAACGCGAACAGAGCGAGTAGAGTGACCGCCAGGGTCAGCAACATTACGCAAAATGGTATAATCGCCAGAGGAAAATGGCGAGAGGAGCACCATCACGAGCAGCGGGCGCTCTTCCATGCAGATTTCTGTGAAGCACGGTCGTGGACCGTGCACCCAGCACGTCGCGATCTGTGGTAGTACGCCGAAGTCGACACCCGCCGGCAGCTTCTCGACCTCGGGCAGCGATCTTCAGCGCGTCGATGACGGCGCGGTTCAGTTCTCGCCCTTGCGCATGAGCATCGATGCCCTGCACCAGGTCGTCGTCGACAGCCTGAGACGTTGTTAACAGGCCGAGTCGGATGCCGTACCGATCCTACCTGCTGGTCGCGCACGCGCACCAGCAGCCCTCTTCTGGTGTGGACACACCACGTGACGCCTTCACGTCGCAGCGGCCCGCGGAATAGTCGATGTGCCGCGCAAATCGTCAGCGGTACTTTATCTCCCAAAGCCGGCAGCTGCCGCCGGCGTCGAGCTTTGCTGGGCGCTTCTCACCGCGTCGAACACCTGCTGCTTCAAGGTGAGGCTGTACCCGCGCAGCCTCGATGGATCGACGTTGATCAGATAACGCGTTTCGGTGCCGCCGCCTCGAGACAACGCTGGCGTCGGCGACGCCGGGACTAGGAACCGCGCCCAGAACCCGGAAGCGCCTGATCTGGCTTTCGCCAGCTTCAGATCAGCGGGACCGTCTTCGATTCGAGGGTGTAGCGGAACACTTCCGGCCGACTAAGCTCGACACAGCGGCCCGAGGGTGGCTTGGCGTCCGCGGGGACAGCGGTGGCCTGGTGTGATGCGTTCCCGGGGCCTGCTGGTGGGCCCAGTAGCCGGTCCGTGCCGTCAGCAAACAGGACTTGATATTCGAAGAGTCCGAAGAGCGTAAAACCGAGCGCAGAACGCCGCACGGCGATGCCAAGCTGAGCTCGTTCTCAGAGGAATCGTGATGAGGTAAGCGCTCGACCTTCGGCGGCGTGCCCGGGCCAGAGCGTGCATCACCTCGACCTGGACGGTCCTGGACGTGCGCTGGGATAGCCCTCAAGTTTCAGATGAGACAGATGCAGAGACGATGCGCCCGCTCCGATCAGCAATGAGGGGCGAGGGCGAGGTGCAGATTACAAAGTGCCGGGTGAGCGCGAACGCGACTGAGCTGCCGATCGCACGTGACGACTCCCTCTTCAGAGATGTGCTGCCGAAAAAGCTGACGACGCGCATCGTTTCGCCCCGAGACTGCCAGACACCCTCGACTGGGGCAGGTGTCGCCGAGGCAAGGGGCGTTGCCAGAGAGTGACAGGCTATGCGTCGAGGTAAAATGATCCCCTTCGCCTTCTCGCAGAGTAATAGACGTGGTGGTCGCCGCCGCGATGCACCTCTTCATCAGCCCGGGCCGTCCCGGTCAGAGATGGCGACGTTGACGCGCAAACAGATCCCGCCTCAGCGGTGGTGCCGTTTTCGACGCAGATCGCACCTTCACGGTGCGCGTTCCTGCTGGTTCGACCTGTCGTTGATGGAAGCTCCACCGGCCCGGATAGCGCCTTCGCCACCCCGGGGCGGGTGAGAAAGCGCGGAGGCTGCGGTTGAACGACCAGATGTCGCGCCGAGCCAGCAACGCGCGTTTCGCTCAACATCGTCCGCCACCACCCACATCGTGCGATCGGCGATGACGTGAAAGATAAGACCGGCGTGTCCGACTGACCGCGTACGCGACCACCGCCGGGGCGCAACGTTGTTCGACGATTGATCTGCCGCGACGTCAATGATCGTCGTCCAGACGGCGCGGCGATGTCCCTGAACTGCGGGAAACGCCCAGGGTCTGCAGCCTGAGGCCGCGCGCTGGGTTGGCTCGGCGCTTCCCCCGGTCGTTCGCCTATCTTCCGCCGTGACCGCCTGGGCATCGCACAAAGCCTGTGGTTTGGGCGGGCCAGCACGTCGATGCCGATCGCCCGGGGCTACCGCCTTCGCGAAGGCCTTGGCTGGTGCCCAGGTCGGCGAACATCAACCGCGTGCCTTGGCCGACGATTACAGCGGGCCGCGCGAACACCTCGACGACGCGCCCGGTTGCTGGGGCGGTGGACCCGCAACAAAAGACAGCTGTGACTCTTCGTTGAACTGACCTTTTACCGGTCGCCCTGATCGTGCGCTGCCGCGCGCGGTGCCCGGGGCTGACCACCGTCGGCAGTTTGCTGTTGGACGCCGCCGGCCCCTGCAGCGTGGCGTGGTGGCGAGGCTGAGCCTTCTGCGCTCGCAGGGCGACCGCAGCCGACAACGCCTGGCGTCGCGGGCAAGGCTGGAGTGACGGCAGCCAGGTCGCGGCGCCTGAACACCGTCGAAAGCCAGGCCCACCGCCGCTTCCAACTGGTGCGAAGTGCACCAGAAGTTGCCGATCGCTGAGGTGCTCCAGCGCCGTCTCTTCGCGGTACGTTCGTTGGTCGAGAAGCTCGAGCCTGGTGCCGCCTCGACGCGCGGCACGCGAACTCGACGGTCGTGTGGCTCGCTGAGCCTTTGTAGATAGGCATCGCGCAACGCGATGACGCGCGCGCTGGATCGCCACCGCGACAGCGGTTGCGACCTCCTGGGAGGCTGATCGCCGCGCTGAGGTCAGGTGCTGATCGCCCGGCCTCGGCGCGCAAAGATCTCCGCCCGGTTGCATCAGGAAGATCCCGAGCGGAAAGCTAAAGCCGTGAATCCGATCGTGCTGTCGGCAAAGTCAATCCGCTGCATCGTGATCTGCGGCGTCGCAGTCCACCACGCGTTTGCCCGCGCCAGCCCACCATGTCGGGCGCGCGCCTTCGGTTCTGGCAGGCGCTGCCTGGCGGGCTCGGAGGTCGTGGGGCGATTACAAAGGAATGGCGCCGGTGCAGCTGTCGATCGAGCGGGACGTCTCGGAAGTCGAGCCGCCGGACGACGTCGAACTGAATCCTGCTGAGCAAGGCTCTGGGCTCCGATGGTGGCGGCCTCGCAGCGGCGATCTGGCGGCCCCGACGCCAGGCGTGCGTCCCCGGCGTCTCGTTATGAACGCTTAAATCGCTTGCAACCGCGGCGTTGAAGTAGCCTGAGCCAGAGATATCGCCTTCTCCGCCTCGCATCGCGCTGGTGGCCGTCATTGGATCCTGGGTCGAGGGTCAGCAGAGATTCTGTCGGTTGTGAGCGTCGTGCCCGCGCGGACGAGCAAACGCAGAGAAGGCGCTCGACTGGCGACCACGAGCCGCCATCGTCGTCGAGCCTGTGGCCTGTGGCGGGTGCGCGAGCTGCGCCGGTTGCAGAGCCGCCGTCGCCGCCTGCCGCCGGTCCTCTTCGGGGATGGCTGGGCGATGATCACGGTGTGCTGGGGCCCGACCAGGAGCCGTTCCTCGAGCTGCTCGGCGCTGACGCCGGATCGGCCACGCAGCCCAGCTGACGTTAGCCCTGAACATTCATCGATTTGGGCGCCGCTGGCGCGAGCGATTGCTCTTGGCGGGTCGCGAAGACCGCGTCCTCCATGGTGATCCGATTCAGATCGTTCCTGGTGCCGTCGGCCACCCGGATGGTCAGGGACGCGCAAGACTCCGGAGACACGTTGATGAGCACCAGATCCGGTGGCGTGGCGGTGCGGCACACGCCGCACAACGTCGCGTGAGGCGATTCTCGGCGCAGCGCGGTAATGGACACGGCGGTGTCAGACGGTCCACGCGAGGGGTCGACGGCGCGAGCGTGGCGCGAAGCGGTTGCTCTTGAAAATCGAGCGTCGCTGAATTTGAGCAGTGAAAAAGTAGAACGCATCCTGAATCGCGCGAATAAATTGCGCCTGATCCCGCTTCATGCGTATCGCGCAGCGGCAATCGACTGGTAAAATGACTTTGTGTATGATGTTTGAGCCCACATGCTGTCGCACCGGCTTTGGCGCGTGCCGCGTCACGATCTCCGTCGTGGTCTCGGAGCCGAAACTTGCGCCGCCGACCGGACAGCCGGCCAGGGTCTCCGTCGGCGCGGCGTCCGAGAGATCCGGCCTCCTTCTGGGCAAATCATCGATTGAGGCAGGGGCCCCTTCTCGTGCCACGACCGAAAGATCGCGGTCCACGCGCGAATCGACGCGGCTCCCTTCCGCCTCGCGCTGGTTAATTGATCATCCGCCGTCCCGGCCAGTGGCGACGCGAAGAAAGCCCGCACTGGCTGATGATTTCACGTAACCGCGGCGGCTTTCGCGACCTTAAAAGTGTATCACGTAAAAGTAGCACTAGTAGAGGAGTCGCGCGAGCGGGGTAGCCGGGTCACGTCAGGTGAGCGAGCCGGCTGACGATGACGATGCGGCCGGACGTCGTGGTGAGCCGACATGTGAGTCGGCGCGCGATCCTTGAACTCTGATGTCACAGCGAATGATCGTCGTAACCCCCGCTGTCCTGGAGAACGCTTAGCCAGTCCGGATCGGGCACCGGTGGTGCCAGGGCCGGAAAGTGAGCGACATCAGCGCGCCGGACGAGACAGAGTGGAGAGGTGACGAACGGCGGCAGCGTTCCACCAGCCATCGGTGCACACTTAGCATCGCGCCGGGAGCGTGGTAAAACAGCAAAGGCGCGCCTCGCAGACGACAAACGGGGCATGGGACGAACTTGCCCCGCCGTGATCGATAGTATCTCCTGACGTCGACCTTAGAAGGACAACTCACTCCCGCGCCGGTATATAGACGTTTCAGGCGGTGGCGCCAGGCGCTCAATGCCGCATTACCGTTCAGCTTTTGGTCTGGTCATATCCAGCGGCGGTCACCGGCGAAAGAGGTAGCCCGCCAAAGTTTCGATCGCCGCCCGGGGCAACCGGGGTGAGACCCCGCTGACCTCGGAACGAGGTGTGTCGGGCAAACGCCTTTGGCGGCGTGACCATAACCCGGGACGCGCATCCCACGCTGCCACTCGCCGCCGTGAGGGCTCCACCCAGGTGTCCGTGTCAATGATCTTTTCCTCGGTGATCCAGTTCGGCGACACACGCCGCAGCGCTGAAAAAGCGCTGGCGTCAGGCTATACGCGGGCCGAGTTGGGTTGAGAGCTGACCTGTAGCGATGCAGCCGACGTTGTCCATGCCGGCTTCGCCGCCGCCGTTAGGGCGGGTCAGACGCGAGACCGATACCGAGTTTAGCCCGCCCAGCTTTCGGCATTCAGGTCGATCAGCCGGGGCAGTGCGCTTGGCCAGGAGCCAGGTTGTCAGCGCTTGCTGGTGCCGGGTGCTGTAGGTTCCGCGCGCCTCAGAAGCAGCGTGCCCAGCTGATAGCTGCGATGATGCCAGCCAGCCAAGCTGACGCATCGCCCTGACTTACCAGCGAAAATTCCCATCCATCTGTCTGCCAGTACTCAGCACCCACCGATAATGGGTGACGCTCAGGTCGAGGCCGAACGCCCCTATGCGTTAGCGCGCAAGATGAGAGCAGAGATTCGTCGGTGCATCTCTGATAAGAAAGCTAGGCCGCGCCGCCGGCGGTGGTGCTTGGGAGGCTGGTGTTGGTTTCGCCAAAGGCGCCCACCACGTTCATCGCGCTGCCAACCGTACGGATATAATGCGTGCCAGGCGCGCATTATCGGAGCGTCGTAACCATTCAGGGAACCACGAGAACATCGGTCGTGGTCGAGCCTTGGTCGCGTGAACTCTGACTTGAGATGAGAACGCGGTGAAACCCCGCGCGGGCATCCGGTTCTGCGCGAAGCGACGGTGCGGAGGTAAAAGAGCGTTCGCATGAGCTTCAAACAGTTACCGGGCCAGTGAACCTGATCCACGATCACGAAGGCGAAGTGGTTCTTGATGTCCGGCGGTGACCGTGTCGTGTAGAGGTTTGCGCCGGCGAAGCTGGCGTTGCCTGGCGTAGTAGACCAGAAGCTGGCGCAGGAGGAAATGAATGAACGGCCGACCGCCCAAACGGCCGACGGTCAGGTAGAACGGAATGGTAACGCGGCGGCATCAGCTGTCTCGCCTGGTCGTCAGGTCGAACCTGGGAGATCCATTGACCTCGGAACAGCCCGCGACGTCCGGGGCGGAGGTCCAGGCCGCCGCCCACAGGAGGTAGGCAGCCGCAACGCGAAGCCACGCGCGCTTCTCCGCCGCGCTGTTGTTACTGGGAAGCCGCCGTCGTTCGCATGGTCTGGCTGTAGTTCAGGTCGATCTCGACACCGAGCACGCCGGTCCACTGACTATGGAACCGCCTGAAGTCGGGACGGAAGGCGTCCGCGCGTGGAAGATCGCGACACGCGCGCTGGTGAAGTTGCCGTCGTAGTAGTTGCGGCCCGCCGGATGTGGATCTGGTCAGAAGGTGCCGGTGATATCACCTTCGGCGCCGGTGTGCGCTCGGGAAAGAAGCGACCGCGCACGGCATCGCGAAGTTAATGACTGACGCAGAGAACTGCGAGGACAAAGACTTCGCCCAGCATTACCGCTTCTGGGCAGCGCGTGGCAGAGAAGCATCGAAGCTACGCCAGGCCACTCAACGCCGACATCGCCTTAACAGACCTGGCGATCGATCTGGCATCTCGCATCGAGGATCGTGTGTGGGCTTGCCTCGCCAAGCCCAGCATAAGAGCGCACATTCAGGTGGCATATTCATCGACAAGCTCGAACGATTTTCGTAAGAATCTTTGATGGGGCCGTTGTTCAGGAAAATGTCGGCGCGTCACGGCGAAGCCAAAGTCATCGATGCGTGAGTCGAATTCAGCCGATCTTCAGGAGGGCCGCAGCGCTTGAGTTTTTACGATGCTCCCAAGGATCGACCGCGCCACGCCGCCCTCAGCGAGCCCGGGCTGAGCGACTCCACCAAAAAGCACCCTTCGCCGTAACCTTTATCGGATTACAAAGCCCGGCCGACTACCCAAAGTCCTATAAAACAAATACGCGTCTCTCGCTTGGCGGCTCGCCCGCGCGAGCCGAACGGTGCGAAATTGCAAGGTCGCGACTGAGGCCGGCCGCGATAATGAACACATGGCGCGGCGCTGTCGCCAGCTCAAGTTCTCGCCAGGGAGCGACGCAACCTGGGACAGCAATACGGCAACTTAAAACCGGGCAGCTAAGCC